>Ga0164309_10000008_pt1 | contig 118792 bp, 150 predicted proteins | sample Whisoiple_247_MG_FD_109984 | JGI IMG/M metagenome (GOLD analysis project Ga0164309, IMG submission 109984) | Soil microbial communities amended with fresh organic matter from upstate New York, USA - Whitman soil sample_247_MG | ecosystem: Environmental > Terrestrial > Soil > Unclassified >... | reverse complement strand
TAAATATTAGTATTCCTGGAAATTTTAATGAATATACGGTAGATAGAAATGGTAATCAAACTATATGGTATAGAATAAGAGGATTAAGAATAGATAGTACATACACAATGTATTCTATTCCTATATCATTTGAACAACCTATTTATTCTGGTAGCATATCACAAGTATTAAATGTCAACTTTACAAGTAGTTTAAACGCAAATAATGTTCCTGGATGGAATAAGTTTCTACCATCAGGGGATATACCTAATGTAGGAGAAGTTTTGGAAAACTTAGTTGATAATACAGGCACTATTACACCTATTGATGTTACTATCATTAATTCTTTTCAAAATATAGATGATGCAGGTGGTTCTGCTGGAGTATTTCCATTAGATGTAATTAGAAGTTTTTGGTTTTGGGGGGCAAATAGCACAGATGAATTTAAAAAACCAAAAATATCAATATCTGGATTAGATGATTCATATTTATATAACCTTAAATTTCTATTTTCAAGACAAGGGGGGGCACCAAATAGATATGTAGGAGCAGTGGTTAATAATACACATAGAAGTGGGATAGCTACGCCTACTAATAACTCAAATACATGTGATATATTATCATTAAAGCCCTCTGGAGGAATACTAACAGTCTTATTTAAAGCTCTACCTTCCTCAGGTTTTGGGTATCTAAATGCAATGATTATTGAAAAAAATAACAATATAAATAGTGTTATTTTAACCCCTCCAAATGCAGTTGCTGAAGTATCTAATATTATAATAACCCCTTCAGATACTTCTGAACAAACTATAAAAATTAATTTTACAGGAAGTGTACTATCTGGATTACCTGATTGGAATGATATAGTACCTGTTAGTAATACATTATATCCTAATTTAGAAGATGATTTAGGTTTTACAACCTCAGTTGGTGTTAAAGTAACTAGTGTTGAAACAAGTACTAATGACAATGGGTCTGGATATGTTAGTTCATCTGATTTCCCTGCTGCTGTAGTTAGATATAGTAGATTAAAATCAGGTACTCCTTATATGATAATTACTCTTAGTGGACTAAATATCAATAAGTTATATGATATTAAATTACTTGCTAGTAGAAAAACTAACTCAACAGTTCAAGGATTTACAATCAATGGTAATTTACAAACTGTCAACGTATCAGATAATATAACTCCTGTTATATTTACGGATATTTCACCAAATGGTAGCAGTGAGATTGTTATAAATTTATCTTATATTAGTGGAGGTCCTGGATTTTATCAGTATATAGGAGCTATGATAGTTACTGCTAAACCAGTTGCTGCTGGTCCTATTACTATATCTCCTTCTAATTCAATAGCTAGAGTAAGTACAATAAATATTCCATCTGCTCCAGGTAACCTTGTTATTGGTCCGCTAAATTCTATAGCTAGGGCTAGTATCATTACAGTACAACAGGATTTATCTCCTGCTACAATTACTACTAACCATAACTATATTAATCCAGCTTCTACTACTCATAGAATGTGGATATTCCAACCAGAAGGATATTTAAATAATTCTGATGATTATGCTTTAATTATATCTCTTACAGGATCTGGACAAGTTGGTTCTGGTAGTACAGTAGCAAATGTGGATGATACATATATTCCACAAATGATAGCTGCTGGAGATAGACCTGATAATAGGTATATTATATGTGCCCCACACGCAGCAGGTATAGCCTCTTGGGGAAATGCCGTATCTTATGGTGGACAAACCCAAATGTATCCTAAATGGGCGTATGATTATATGATAGCCAATTATAGAATTAATATCAATAGAGTATACATAACAGGTCTATCCCTAGGAGGAAGAGGATGCTCTTTATTTGCAGATGCTTATCCTGAGTTAGTTGCAGCTATGATTCCAGCATCTGGATCTCAAGAAAATGCTGGAACTGGAGCTAATCAAATGGATTATAGTAGAATCCTAGATATAGCAGTATGGTCACATCATGGATCTACAGATGGTACTCAGGCATCTCAAAATACCCCTAGATATGGGCAGTATATGAATCCTTTAAACCCTAGATATGCTCCTTTAATGAGTATTTATTATAACCTAGGACACTCATCCAGTGTTTGGAATGATAAGGTAGCTAGACGCAAATCATCCACTTTATCAGGTAATAAAGCTTCATTCGATTATGATAAGTGGTTCTGGAAATTTTCAAAAGATACCGTAGAGACAGCATATGGTCATATGGAATGGGCAGAAAACACATTAAATATTGAAGATTATTGGTTAGCAAAAAGACTTATAGATGTATTACCTCCAGGGGATGATCAAGATGACTTACTTGATAGACTGTCAGATAACCTTGATATAATTCTCCTAAATAAGAGAATGTTTCTACTGGACCTAGGGGATTCTGGGAATACATCCCCTTCTCCTGTAAATAACGCAACCTCAAACACAAATGGAGCAACAACATCAAATCTGTTAGACATTTTAGGTAATTTATCCTCTTATAATTTTGTTGTTGTCAATACTTTGTCTACCTTTACACCTCAAAAAGTATTCTCTGACAGAATGACGGGGGAGTATAGAGGGTTACCTAAATCCTTTAGTAAGGATTGTTTCTATGTATCACCCACTATAACTAACGGAAGGGTCAAATTTACAGGTTTAAATAATTCCAGAACATATTCTGTGTATGTGTATGGTTGTCAGGATCTTGGTGATACAATGAACCAAAATTATTCATTACGAATTACAATTGGAGCAACTGTAGTAAATCAGTATATTCTGTTTAATACGACTCAAAGGATTGAAATAAATTCAATAACTCCTACTTCTGGCGAAATCATCATTGATGTATCATCACCTAACGCAAATACTTATGTTGGTGTATCTGGAATACTTTTAATAGAAAATTTATAATCATTTTAATTAGAATAAAAATATGGCAGCTTCACCTTACTTAGAAGGAATTTATAGACTCCAAAATCAGCAAATTAACTGGAATAGTGCTACTATTAAAGTAATGGCATGTAATGCTTTTACCATTAATCAGACCACCCAAACTGTAATTGGGGATGTTTCAAGTAATCAAATTACAGCAACTGGATATACAGCAGGAGGAGCTACAATTGGTTCCAAAGCAATTAATAAAAATACAGCCAGTTTAAGAATTGAGTTCCAAGGAGCCAATACCTCTTGGACTATAACAGGCACTATGTCTGCTCAAATATTCGTATTTTATGTTGATTCTGGTATTCCAAGCACATCCTATCTTCTTGGGTATGATGATAAAGGTAGTGCTCAATCGCGAACAAATGAAAATTTTGTGCTAGAATATCCTAGTTCTAATATTTTAACTATATCTTTGGCATAATATGAAAGTTATTAAAAATATAATTACTCATTGGAAAACCTCAGTGGCTGGCCTTGTAATAGGAATGCTAACATTGATGCTTTGGAAAAAGAGTATAACTGTTACCGAATGGGCTGAAGGATTAGGTGTAGTTGTTACACTTATAGGAATCCTAGCTAAGGATTGGGATAAACCTAATGAATAAACTCTTGAAAAATGACCCCAGAAGAACAATATATCAAGATGGACAAGGATGTTACTGAAGTAAAACAAAAAATAACTTTTGTGGAAAGAGAAATTTCTGATATTAAAGAAAACGTTAATACAATTCTTCAATTACTCCAGAAAGTGGATGTTGGTCTATATGGGGATTCTAAAAACAAACACAAAGGAGTTATTGATAAACAAATCGATTTGGAAGATGAGATTGATGATCTTAAACGACAAATCCATGAGATTCATAGAAGAAATGAAGATAAGGAAATAGAATCAAAAACTAAGAAATCCTTAAAAACAGAAGCTATTGAGACTGCTAAAGACACATTTAAATGGGTTATAAAAGCAATTGTTATATATTTAATACTTAAAGGAGTTCTAGGACCAGATACACTACTTAAATTATGAAGAATTTAGTTCCTAAAGTAGCTACTTTACTAACATTAGTGGTTTTTATACTATGTATTCTACTAATTAAATCTGAATCATCTAAAAATGATGAGAAACAGAGAGCAATAGAGTATAAAAAGGAAATGGACAAAGTAAATTTTAAACTAGATAGTGTTAATATCAATATTGAAATATTGACAAAGAAATATGAAAGTAAAGTAAAAGCTCTTAAAAAGGCTGACGAAGAAGTAATTAAAACCAAAAATGAACTTAAAAAGATTAAAAGTGCTCCTCCTGTTCGTTATACTGATGCAGAGTTGGACAGCATTCTCACAGTCTATTATCCCAGATAGTACAAAGGAGGTTGGAGTACAAAGATGGCGGTTATGGAGAATGGTTCATGAGATTAAAGAACTTCATGAATCACGAAAAGTAATCAAAGCTCTTGAAAATAAGGCAGTTAAGGCTGACTCTGCATTAATAGCAGCAGATACCTTAATTAAAGCTAAAGATGGTGTAATTCTATTACAGAATGAAAAAATTGACTTAGTTTCTAATAGAAACACTGAACTTTTACAAGAAAAGAAAGAACTTAAAAAAGAATATAGAAGGAAAATAGTAAAATTAGTTATAGTCTGTACTGTTGAAGGTATAGTTATTGTTTTACTTCTTTAATATTACAAAATATGAACAGACAAATAGGCTGGAGTGTAGAGGAAAATCTTCTCTATGATATTTTAAAAGATTTAGAAAGACTTATAGGAGTAACCTCTATATCTGGTGGAGGTGGTGGAGGTTCTATATCATTAACCACAACTGGTACTTCAGGTGCTGCTACATTAATAGGAAATGTATTAAATATTCCTATTTATTCAAGTGGTGGAGGTGGAACTCCTGGAGGTGCAAATACTCAAGTCCAATTCAACAACTCAGGGGCTTTTGGTGGATCTGCAAATTTAACATTTGCTAGTAATACATTAACTCTAGCAGGAAAGGAAGTTATAACAGGAGGTACTCTAGGTGATCAAGCTCAAGCTTTAAATATTACAGCAACACAACCATCTTCACCTACAGGCTCTCAAATAGCAGTGGTGGTAGACGTCACATCTGCTGGATCTGCCTCTCAGTCTAATATAGGGTTTTATTCAAGATATAATGCAGGATATACTGGGTCTAGCTCAACATATGCTGGCGGTTTTAATAATCTCGCTTTAGGAACTGGGAATACTTTAATTCCCGCTTCTGGATCTAATGTGGCAGTTGGTAATTTTGGAGCTAATGCGGGTTCTACAGGAACGGTAGCTGGCTTAAATGCTGGTTTTTTCGGATTTGCTAATGGCGGTGATGTGTCTGCTGGACTTGTTGGTATTGCACAGTTTCCAAAAAATAGTGCAACTAATATCGGGGTAGTTGGATCGGCAATAAATACCGGCACATCACCCGTTCATGTAGGGGGTTGGTTCTCATTAAACCGGACAACAAACCCAACACAATCCGCAGCCTTGATAGCAGATAACGGTGCACAAACAGACCCTATTGTCAGATTTAAGGATAATGGTACAGATGTATTTGCTATTAATGATGGTGGTGCATTTGCTTTTTCAGGAGGAGCAGGTACATCTGGAAATGCTTTAATATCAGCAGGCTCTGGTGCAGCACCTGCTTGGGGTGCTTATTCTGCAACCAATTTATCAGGATTAGGTACAGGTGTAGCTACTTGGCTTGCAACTCCTTCATGGACTAACTTTAGTTCAGCAATTACTGGAACTGCTCCTTTTTGGTTAACTTCAGGCACTACCACATTAGTGTCCGCATCAACCATAACAAGTTCGACTATAAATGGTCTAACTTTTACAGGTAGTTCAACATCTACTGCATCATCAGATGCTGCTACTAAATTCACATATAGTGTAACAGGTAGTTCTACAGGTACAAATGATGCAGTAGCTATACACGAAACTCCTACAGTAGTAGCTGGTGGAAATAACCAAAAATTAGTTGGTAGACATGTTAAATTGACAGCAACTCCAGGAGCATTTACAGGTACTAGTCCAATGTCATTATGGATTGAAGGTCCATCAACTGGAACAGGGAACGCTCTATATCTAACATCAGGAAGTACAAATTCAAACTCAAACGCAATATATCTAGAGAATAGTGGAACCTCGTTACTTTTCAGAGTTAGATCAGATGGACCTTTGTTTTTTGGTTCTTCTGCGTTTCTTGGACAGTATGATACTACTTATGCTACAGCTTCACCTACAGCAAACCAATATTTACTTCAGCACAATTTAACACCAGATAGTGGTGGTACAGCATGGAGAATTAAAAATAATGCCTCTATAACTTCAACTTCTGGGGATAGAAAACTATTTGCCCTTGAGGGTAATACATTCGCACCAACATCAGGTACTGCAACTATGGAGTTGTTGGATTTTAAATGGACATTAAACCAAACATCAACTTCATCTGGAGCAGTAAAACTTATAGATTTCACAAATATAACATACACATCTGTATTAGGAACCTTAACTGCTATAGATTATAATCCTACAGTAACCAGTGTTACTGGAACTCACTATGGTCTTCTAATTAGACCAGCAGGAGCAATGAGTGGATTCGGAACAGGTACTCCTACTGCTAAAATTCATATAGCAGCAGGTACAGCAACTGCAAATACAGCACCTCTAAAATTAACTTCTGGTACAAACTTAACAACTCCAGAGGCTGGTGCAGTTGAATTCGATGGAACTAACTACTTTGTCACATCGTCTACTACTAGATATACTCTAGCTAAAACTTTAACAGCTACTGCTACATTAGATTTCCCAAGTACGGGAGCAAGTAGTTCTAATGATTTAACTATAACTGTTACAGGTGCAGCAGATGGAGATAGTGTTATTGTAACACCTCCAAATGGTTCTACTTTCGCTAATAGTATATATACAGCATGGGTTAGTGCAGCTAATACTGTGACAGTAAGATTTAGTAACCTTGATTTAGTAACGAGTAGAGATCCTTCCTCTGGTACTTTTAGAGCAGTTGTATTTAAATATTAATTAAAAATAAAAAAATGGCACTTAAAAATGATTTAAATGCTCAATATAAGAGCGATCTAATTAACTATAATGGAGCAACGGATGGTCAAGCTTATATTCTATTAGGTGAGACAGTATTAAAAGATACTCCCGTAAGAGTATACTATTATGATGCTTTTTCATCTCTTACCGCTGATGGTGAAAATGTATTAGCAGCCACAGGAATGGGAGTGGGAAGGTTTATAAAAGCTCCTTTACAAGAATTTAATCCAGGATTAGCCACTGTGGCTACTAGCGGTAGTTATAATGATTTATCCAATAAACCGACTATCCCTTCAATGAAGAGACAGGAAACTTATTCTGGAACCACTAATAGCAGTGGGATATATACTGTGACTTTTGGAACTTCATACTCAGTTGCTCCAAATATACAGGCTAGAGTAGTAGGTGGAAATAGTAATCAGGTTATAATAATAAATTCAATATCTACAACTGGATTCACAGTTACTGTGGTAGAAAGACAAACAAGTACTCTTTTAGGAATTGTTATTCTTCAAAATACTACAGTTAATGTTAATGGAGCTTCAATTGATGTACTTATAACAGAAAAATAATGAGTTTTTTCACACTATTAAGTGGTGCAAATGTATTTTCTCCAAGTCAATTGGATAATAAAGTCTATTGGTTTGAAGCTGATAATGTAACTTTGGGTACTGGTACAGAAGTAACAGGATTAACTAATAAATTTGGAGGAAGTGGTGCAACTACAGTAGCATCAAGAAACACTCCTAATCAGGTAACTGATGGGGGTGGTCAATCTATTTTATTTACTAGAGCCAATAATGAGATACTAAGAGCACCTGCTGTTACAGGAATAACGACATATACAATGTATGTTGTTTTTAAAGCCAATGGAACGTCAAATACTCAAAAGATCATAGGTAATGGTGGTGTAGCTACTACTGCTAATGGATATGATGTAAACATTAGTACAAATTTATTTCAAGTAAGTAATAGAAATTCTACAAGTCCAGGTCAAAAGACATTTGCTTTTACAAATACTTCTAATTATCATATTCTTACGATTAAATGGCAATCTATAGGTACAGCTACTACTAGTTTTATGAGTAGATGTGTATTTAAGATTGATAATGTTGTACAATTAGCAGATAGTGATTCAAGAGTTTTACAAAGCTGTTCCGCTGGATTTGATATAGGAAGCGATAGTTCTAATAATAGTTTTGATGGTTATATTAAATCTATTATTATATATTCAGATTGGCATACTGAGTTAGAAGAAAAGAAAATGTATACTTATCTTAATAGCAAATGGGGATTAAGTGTAACTACAACAATGCCAGTATATACATATACCTCCGGTACTGTACAATCAGGAGATGCTAAAACTGCTACTCTAGGAACAGCATCATTATATGGTGATATATTTGAATATGGTAATTATTTGGATACTTATAATACTCCATTACCTGTACTTATTATAATGCATGGATACAGTGATCTACCCTCTGCTTTAGGTGCAGATGCTTATACAAGATTTGCAAATGCAGGTTTTTTTGTAATAGGTGTAGCAATGAGAGGCAGGGTTGCAGCAGGAACCAGAGATTCTGGAGGACAAGAAGTATATGATATATATGATGTATATCAAGGATTTTTAACCAGATACGCTGGATTGGGAATAATTGATACCAATAGAGTAGCTATTTCTGGATATTCAGGAGGAGGGGGTAATACTATGTCATTTGTTACCAGATTTCCTGATTTATGCCCAGTGGCTTGTTCACATTTTGGTATGTCAGATTATGGATATGATGATACCTTCTCATGGTATGCAGAAGAACCTACAAGAAGAACACAATTAGATACTGATGTAGGTAGTCCTAGAGCATCATTTACAAATGAATATTTTATGAGAAATAGTGTCGATGCTATCGCTAAAAATTTCAAAGGTAGATTCCATTTATTCCATGATGATCAGGATACTTCTGTAGATATTGATCAATCTAGTAGAGTTAGAGATGAATATAATGGGTTATCCAGAGTTGTAACTTCTAGTAAATACGGCGGTCCTGCTTCAAATACTGAATTGTTATATTCAGTAACTACAACAGGAGATTCACCTAGATGGTTACATGATAATCCTAGTGGATCTGCTGGCATAATTCAGGCAGAACCATACTGGTTACCATACGCTAAAACTTTAGATATACCTTCATTACCAAGATCAGGTACATTAACTGTAAGAGGATGGGTTAAAACAAGACTATTTACAGTTATGCTTGGAAATGGTACAACTGCCAACAATGGAAAAACTAGGAGTGCTACTTTAGTATATGATGTTGATGCTAATAGTTACCAAATTACACCAGATTTAAAAACAGGAGCTACTGATGAAACTGTAACTATTACAACTTCAGATAATAAAACAGCTTCTGGTACAATATCAACAGTAACAACTTTTACACCAGTGTAATATGCCACAAGAAATAGGATGGTCTACAGAAGCTAAACTTTTGTATCAAATAAGACAAAAAATAAGAAGATTGACCCAAGTAATGGGTTCTTCAATTACTACTACAAGTACAACAACAACGTCATAAAGATATGCCAGTATTTATAAAAACAGGTTTTTGGGAAAAATCAATTAAAGGATCTAAAGGATGGTTAGATCTAGAAAGATTAATATCAAGTATAGGAACAAGTGCTGTGTGGGGAACAGTTACAGGCACATTAAGCAATCAGACTGATTTACAATCAGCTTTAGATGCTAAACAGCCCTCTGTTAACTCATCTGTTGCTTTAGTAGATGCTTCTACTATGGATTTAACTGCTACTAAGCAAACGTTAAGTTCATCTTCTGCAACAAGAACTTTTACAATCTCATTTACAGGGGATGATATTACTTTAGAAGTAACTTTAAGTGCTGCTTCTGCTGTATATACATTTCCTGCAACCTCACTTTGCGTAAGTGAGGGAGTGGCTTCTGGAGATAATACACTAACATTATCTGGTGTATCAGGAGATAAATATATAATAGGAATAAAAAAAATAGGAAATAATTACTATATTGTGGCCAAGAATTTCGGTCAATAATATAACATAAAACCAACATGAAAAAAGAATTAGTATTTATTCAGGAAAACTGGATACCTATTCAAAATTATGAAAATAGTTATGAGATAAGTAATCTAGGAAATATTAGAAGTTTAGATAGATATCTATTAAGAAAAGATGGAAGAAAATATCTTAAAAAGGGTAAATATCTAAATCCTGGTAAAAATACAAAGGGTTATTATCAAGTACGGTTAGAGGGTGGTAATATATACAGAGTCCATAGGCTTGTGGCTCTGGCTTTTATTCCAAATCCACTAAATCTACCACAAGTAAATCATAAAAATGGTATCAAAACTGACAATAGAGCTGAAAATTTAGAATGGTGCACTAATTCTCAGAATCAATTACATGCTTACAATAATGGTTTACAAAAAGATAGATCTGGAGAAAATAACTCTAGAGCTAAATTAAATAATCTTTTAGTGGTAGAAATAAGAGATTTATATAAATCTGGACATGAAATTAACGATATTTGTGATAAGTTTTCAGAAAGTAGACAAACAATAAGAAATGTCATTTTTGGTAAAACCTGGAAACACATAGAAGGAATTTTAAATTAACAATAAAACCAAATTTATATGAAGAGAGATCTTTTGTTTATTTCTGCTCAACCTGACGATTTTTACTATCTATGGCAAGTACACACATGGCTTGAAAGCTTAAAACAGATAGGATGTTCAGATAAAGCAATATCCTTAGTATTTACACCAGCAGATAGAGAGCCTAATCCTCAGTGGCAGCAATTAGTAGATTTATATCCTGAATCTAAATTCTTTTTCCAAAGGGATGAAGATAGGATTAGTAGATTTTTAGGGCTATATATACCTATTTTAAGACCCTATGTGCTCTCTAAATACTTTCATTTACATCCAGAACTTAAAGAAAAGGCTATTTTCTATTGTGATGCTGATGTAGTATTTACTAAATATCCAGATATAGATAAATTTCTAGAAGATGATATAAACTACTTGTCTGATACAAAGAGTTATATATCAGCTTCTTACTTTGACAGTAAAGTCAAAGATGTACTTCCTGAAAGATTGGAGGAGTATAAGAAAAGAGACATTTTGAATGAAATTACCTGGATGACAGGTATTTCCAGAGAGATAGCAGAAAAGAATGAGGAAAGTTCAGGTGGAGCACAATATTTACTTAAAAATATAGATGGTGCTTTCTGGGATAAAGTTTTTGAAGACTGCTTAGTTATACGTCAATATTTAATGACTATAAATACACAGTTTTTTGGCAGTGAAAATAAAGGATTTCAATCCTGGTGTTCAGATATGTGGGCTGTTTTATGGGGTTTATGGCGTAGAAATCAAGAAACTCAAATAGTTCCAGAGATGAAATTTGCTTGGAGTAGTGATTCTATTGAAAAGTTAGATAATGTAAGTATACTCCATAATGCAGGTATAGCTGGAGAATATCAAGGAGATATCCCTGTATTCTATAAGGGATTATATCATAACAATACTAATCCTTTTGAAGGTAACAAGTTATTTGGCCTTCTAAATAATGAAAAAAACAAAACGTTGTGTAATAACGAATATATAAAACAAATGTTAAATACAAACAAAAAACATCAATTAACCTAATAGTATGGCATACAATAAAAAAGAACTTAGAGCCTATGTTCGTATGGACGGACAAGGGAGAGTGATTGCAGGATCACTTGTGCTTAGAAAAAGCAAACCTAAGAATGGTAAGTGGATTGAAATTCAGACATATGAGTGCTGTGATACAACCACAACTACTACTACCACCTAATACCCTTCTATGGAGGTATTAAAGAAGGGAATTGATATTATTCCTGATAATGAGGATATTTTTATCGCTCATTTGATTTCTATTATAGAATCTACGGATGAACTATGTTCTCTTCAGATTTCAAAGGAAAAAGGAGCATATAGATTCAGAATAGCGCCATCAGTCCCTAAGTATATAGATCCTCTTATACAGGAGATCACTAAATTTAGTAACTTATTTGAGTTAAAATTAGACTTTAGTAAGTCTATTAAGACACTTTCAGTTATAAATTTTTCAATAAATTTGGAAATTTGAAAAACTCCATTTATATTTGTATCAAATTAAACCAATTTAAATATGGAAATAGTAAAAGAAGAACAACCTATTGTTGATGAAACACCTAAAGTAGTTAAAAAAGCACCTGAACCAGTAGTTTATGATCCTAAAAAGGATTGGGAATGGGCACCAGATGCAACTTTTGAACTTTCAGGAGGTGAATTTGGTGTATTATTGAATACTATGAGGTCAATTCTTAATACTCCAGAAGCTGAACGCATTCTTAAAGCAGCTAGAAGCTCAGTCCTCCTAGAGGAAATGCTTGCTAGAGCAGTATCTAGTGGTGTAGCTAAAGAAAAGAAAGGGGCCTAAACCCCTTTTTTTATTACTAACATTTTACCACCTGCTTCAAGTACCTTACTTTGTACTTTATGCTTCTCAGATTCTATAATGAAACATAAATCTCTTATAGTTTCTTGAGCTTTAGCCTGTTGACAATGTAAGTCTTCTATAATATAGAATCCTCCTGGTTTTACGAAAGGAAATAACATATGAAAAGCATTGATTATATGCTCAGATCTATGTGAACCATCATCTATAATAATATCATAATTATCATAGTAGCTATTACCACAGGAAAGTAAATCTTCAGGTTTTGAAGCATCTCCTATAAATACGTGTGTATCAGCACTTTCCAAAACTCTAGATTGAGGGTTTATATCAAATCCTACAAACTTAAGATAAGGAAAGTACTCTTTCCACATCCTTACGGATGCACCTGGGAATCTAGGGTCCCATATACCTACCTCTAACATTTTGATATTATTCTCTCTCCATAAATAAAACAGAGAATCATAAACCTCTGTATAACTATGAGCTTCAAAATGCTCAGTACCTTTATCTGTTCCTAGCTTATTAGCTATATCTGTTAATGTATTAGTTGTGCTCATTTAATTCCTTATAGATAGAGTTTAATAATTTCTTTCTATTCTTATACTGTTCTTTAGTAATATTTGGATCTTTCATTTGCAAAGCACAAACTCCAGCAATTTTTAAAAAGGGAGCAATATCTTTATCATCTTTTAGTTTAGTTGTGCACATATAATATTTTGTCTATTTTAACCATTTTTTCATGAGGAAACATTTTTTTATAATCCTCTACAAATTCCCCATCTGCCGCATATCCCCTACCTAGTTTAATCTGTTTACATAGATCTGTTCTAACAGCAAATGCACCGATATCTATTTGTCCATTAAAAGGATGGCATTTAAAATACTGGTAATTAAAGCTAGAATGGACCATATCCCAGTAAACAAACCCTGGATTATCTCCTAAAACTTTCTTTAATTCTGCTACAAATGTAGGCACATAGTAATTATCATCACCTGTCATTATAGTATATTCAGCAGTAGCTTTCATTCTACCTTGATCTCTTGGTGTATGTCCCCAATCTTTATGAGGTCCGTCTGTAAATCCATAAGTTAATCTTGAATCTCTAAGTTCATTAAATACTTTAATGGTATCAAATTGACTAGGAGGCATAACAGAATGACCAGATATAAATGTATCATCTATCATAACAGATGCACTCCAATCTGGATCAGATTGAGCTATTAGAGAAGATAATATACATCTTAGTAGATCTGGTCTATTATATGTAGGTATAATGAATTCAACTTTTGGGTTTTGTGTAGTCATATAATAACTGTTTATAATCTTGATGCCATTTAGGTTGTAGAACAACATCTCCAGTTGGAATTCTCCAATGTGCTCTTTCTGACTCTAAATAATCGTAATTTCTTTGTACCACATTTACTCTATCAGGAGTATCAGTTCCCATACCTGATTGATGATAGCACTGTGGAAGTGACCATCTATAGAACCAACTTACCTCATTATCAGGAGGATGAGCATAAACTACCTTACTTTCATCTAAAGCCTTAATTCTCTCAGTTAGAGTCATATCCCCTCCAGCATTCTCCATTGGACTTTTTCCTATAGCTTCCCATGCTTTTTTACTGTATACAATACCAGAGTTACCTAAAGAAGTAATTCCTGTAATATCTGGAGTGTTATAAAAGGCTCCATTTGCCCAATGTAATAGGTTAGTATCTTCTTTAAAGTACTTTCTGATATTATTTAAGTGCCAAGGCATAGCAATATCATCATCATCCCATACTACAAATATATCCCCAGAGCATTGTTCTAATGCAAAGTTCTCCTTTTCTCCTATACTAGGAAATAACTTATCAAAGTTCCAGATTTTAACATTTGGATGGTCAAAAATGAGCTTTTGATGCTTATAATCATTAACAATAATAAGCTCAGTATCTCCTAGATCATCCTGTTGGAGAAAACTGTGGAGAGCCTCTACCAAAAGGTGAGGTCTTCCACAGGTTATCATTTTACAACTGATCTTCATTAATCTACATATTTATAATTCCATTCCTTACAAGCTCTTTTCAGAATTCCTAAATACTCTTCTCTTTCAATATATTCTAGAAATTTATCAAATTCTGTAAATACTATACTTATAAAGTTATGATTATCATAAGTCTCTTCAGCCTCAAAAAGGTAACGTATTTCATTTCTGAAAACTTCTATTTTTATATTAAAATCAAAGTTATCTTCATTTTCTCTAGCTATCCTTTTTAGATGATCAATTAATTTCTTCATTCAGTAAATTCAGTTATGTTTTTAAATCTTGCAATATCAGCAGCTTCTGTAAGTACAATCTCTGACTGATAGGTATTTTCAACGTTTTTGTAGCCAGTAATTACATTATTCTTGTTCAAAATAGGCTCTTGTCTCCTTTCAGGATGAAAGTCATCCAAGGCAATAAATAGCTTACCTTCTGCTAATTGATAAGACCTAATAACCTTATTAATATTAAAACTATCAATAAATTCAGTTCTAATGGTTTCAGGAGGTTGCCCTTCTACTGTAATTGGACTTGCGGTTAACTCTACACGTGTGTAGAAAAATTGGTTTTTCATTGTAATTATAATTGGTTTAAAATTTGTGTATATTCTTCCATTGATATTTTACCTTCGTCTAATAGCTTTCTAGCCATATTTGCTTCTTCTTGTCTAAGTTTTTCCATTTCTGTGGCAAAATCATTACTATTCAATGATAAATTGAATGGTGTACCACCAGTTCCAGGATATTTATTTGATTCCATATTTTTCTTTTAAATTATCTCTCCTTTTGTTGATTTCTTCATATCTATCTTCATTCATTTCAGCTTGTTGATGTTCCTCAAAGGTAAGTAGAATTATGTTCTCTTCATCATATTTAGCTTCAGAATATTTTCTTGACTTTAAAATGTGATGAAAAAAGATGGTTTTAAACTCATATCCTAACCAAGCTCCTGATAGCTCTGAATTATGTGGTTTTTTAAACCATATGGAAAGGAAGAAGTCTTTCATTTTTTGACTTTCTTCCTTTTCTTGATCTATTTGTTCTTGTGGTTTCTTCTTCCTCCTAATCACACAAGGTCTAATTTAAGCTGATTATCTTCGTATATCTCATTTTTATTTAATTTTTCATCAAGTAATCTTAGAAATCTTGGAACTTGACTACTTTCAATATAACCTCTATGTTTAAAAATTCGCAAGTATGGAGCTAACATTTGATCCATGTTATCTACTGAAAGTCTACTATAAATATTATTAGAACTTTTTTCCGCCATCTTTTAGTCTGTTTTCAATTTTATGATCTGCTCTCTGGGCATTATATGCCATTTTTTCAACAACAGCACCTCCTAGATCATATCCCCATCTACCACAATAATCAGCAATCCTGATAACAGCATCAGCCATTTCTACTTCAGCCATTGGTCTATGTGGCAGCTTATCATCCATTAATCCCTTACGTTCACCTTCCATAGCTTCAGCTATTTCAGATACAATAAGCATAAGCATTTCTGCTCTATTTCTTTCTTTAAGTTCTCCTGTATTAATATCAGTATGCCAACCAGCATCAAAACTGGCTTTATAACAACGCTTTATTAATTGGTTTAAACTTTCAGCCGTATTATCTATTATTATTGTCTGTTGCATTTATTTTCCTCCTCTTGTCATTTTAGTTACATATCTTCCAGGTCTTTGTTCAACTGTACCATCTGGTAGCTTAAAGTCATGTGTACCTTGTGGTGACCATTCCTTCTGTTCCCTAGGTGGTGTATAAAAAGGATGTTCTTCTGGAATAGGTAGACCATTTTTAAATCTGGTATAACTCATTTTTGGTTTAAAAGGTTCAGGTTGAATAGCTTCAACCTCCTTTTTAGTCATTGGTTTTTTCTTCATTTTTTAGTTTATTAAATAATTCATCTGCTAATTTATCTGCAATTTCATCTCCAGATATTAATCTGACCTTATAAACTTCATCCAGAATCTCTGCTATTTTCTTTGTATTTTTAAGATATTCAAATTCATCCTTCATTATTTAACTTTTTAAGTACTTCTTCTTTAATATACTCTAAGACTTCTGGATTTTCTTCCAGAAACACCTTTACTTTTTCTTCTCCCTGGAACTTTTCTTCCCTGAAAGTAAACCAAGCACCTCCTTTTTTAATAATATCAAATTCACAAGCATAATCAATAATCTCACCTACTTTGTCAAAGCCCATACCCCATAGAATGGATAATTTAGCTTGCCCAAAAGGATTAGCTAATTTGTTCTTAATAATGTCAATAGTTGTCTTATTAGCTTCATTGATTTTATCATTCATTTTCCACACTTTCCAACGCATATCAGCATAGAATTTCCAAGCATTTCCACCAGTAGACACATCTCCAGGGGTCATTCCTCCTATGTTAGCCCTTGTCTGTGAGATGCTTACTAAAGTAGTATTATGAGTGGACAATAAACCTTTGATTTTACCACAGAATTTACTGTTTATTCTAGCTTGTAAACCAATAGTAGCATCCCCCATATCTCCATCAATTATAGCTTTTGGCATTGCTGCCGTTTGGCTATCAAGGACTACCAGAGATACAATATCATTTTCAATTAGTCCTAATATAAGGTCATACCCTGATTCCATATTATCAGGTTGATAGATTAATAGATTATCTACATCTACACCTAAATTAGTGGCGTACTTTCTATCAAAGCTATGTTCATAGTCAAATAGTGCTACTTTCTTATCAGAAAAAGCTTTTTGGAATTCACTGATTAAATGAAGAGTAATAGTACTCTTACCTGATGATTCTGCTCCAAACAGCTCAATAATCTTACCTACAGGTATACCATTGATACCCAGAGCCTTATTTAGTTGAATACTACCTGTAGAAACTACCTGTACTTCTTCTAAATCTGACCTACTTACACCGTACTTCTTTTCTAAGCCTTCCAATAATGTTTCTAAACTACTTTTCTCCGCTTTTTTAGCCATATATTTAATTTTGTTTCAAAGATAATAAAAAAACCTAGAGAGTACAAACTCCCTAGGTTAAAAAATAAACAAACTATACTAATTCGCATGCTCCTCCCGAACAAGCAGCAATACTAGAGAAGTCTATACTATCATCCATTTCTATTACATTAGTAAGATCAATAGATTTAACATGAGAAATACGTTCTTCGTACTCCTCTTTAGTGATATCTTCAAAAGGTGCTTGTACATAAGATCCTCCTGAGAAGGGTAATACTGATAAACCATTATATACATCTCTATTTTCCCACATCCATGATCCTACCATTTGCCACTCATCTATAATATTCTCTACAAAAGAGAACATATATCCTTTTTCTTCAAAACTATATTTCCTATCTTTATCAATAGAAATAGTAGCTGATACATTATGGGTATTATCTCCATCTACGTGTCCAGGTTGTATCCATTCTTTAGAGAACTTCTTAACCCTTTCAAGTATATCAATAGCAGTTTCTGTCCTAAAGATAGATCCATCTGGTGCTTTTACTGGGATTCTAATACATACAGTATCTTGAGGTCTAAGAATATCATCTTCACATAGCTCTTCATGGTTAATCATCATATACTTAGCAATATCCTCATTTTTGTTAAATCTCATGGTTCTGAGGTAATATTTACTGTGCCAAGCATGGATACCACTTGAAGTACCTAATATAAGAGATGTTGTACCTGATGGTTTAACACAAGTAACTCTAGCTGCTGGATTACTTCCTATCTTTTCAGCATATCTAATATTAGTCATTTTAGCTATATCAGCAGCTTCTTTCAGGTCATATTTAAGAATTTCACCACTAGCAATACCTGTCATTCCAATACCTAATAGAGCATCTGCTTTAGTTGTAAGCTTCCATCTGTTACGTAAATAATGAAAATCTGTAAATCCAGCTTGTAAAGTACCAAAGAATGCAGCTATAGCTACTCTATTATTTAAATCTGCTTGTCCAGTTACATCACTAACATTGACTTCACACAGGTTACAGAATTGAAATGGTTTTAGACCAATTTCACAACAAGGATTAGTTCCCCAATCTTTATTATTAGTCCAATAAATTCCAGGTTCACCTGATCCAGAAGCTTGAATTCTATTCCACAGAGAGAAAAACTCCTCTTCAGTTACATTATCTCTTTCAAGAACTGCTGAATTATTGGCTCTACCTCTTTGTTCATTCAATTCCCACCAGTTACCATATTTACAAGTAACCATTTCCTCATCATCTAATGAGAATAAAGCAATCATAGCTGCTCTACGAATACCTCCAGATAGTACAGAATTAGCTATATGACATAGAATATCGTGACACTCTAATGGGGTTAATTGTTCCCCATCTTGTTTTCTATCCAGAATAGCCTGAATATGAACTAAACAGATTTTTAATGGTTCAGGTCCAGGTGCTTTACCTCCTGCTGTTACTAATCTTGCACCTTTATGACGAATAGCCCTAAAGTCAAAATTAGGCATAAATCCACCACCTATATAAGCTTTCATTAATACTTTAACAGCATCTGCCCATCCCATAATACTATCCTCAATAAGATAATGTCTGGTCTTAATAGGCTTCCTAACAGGAGCTAATTGAGCTACATGATGTTTCTGTACACTATATCCTACACCTGTTCCACCTAATAGCAAGAACATCGATTCTGAAAAGCTATGAATACTCTCTATAGGTAGATAACAACAGTTATAACCTCTTGTATTGTTTACTTCCATAGCAGGACCTGCAAACTGCAAAGCCCTCATACTTGGAAGTACCTTCTTTTCTCTTATAAATTTAATATTTTCTTTAATTTGTTCCTTTAGTTGAGGATATTTATTTGACATCATCAATTCATACCTATCAATTATTTCATCCCATGTTTCTCTTCGTTTCTTATCTGGTATATACTTAGCGTATTTACTGAATGTTGTTAATTTTGATAATGCGTCTAATCCTAAATCTTGCATATTTAATTGTTTAATGGTTGGAAATGAAAAAAGGGTTTGAAATTACCCTTTTTATTTCACTTTACCAACCTTTTCGTGATAATATTAATAGTTATAATAATTCTTTTAATGTATAAACAATCTTTTAAGTTTGTTTTTCAACCAATATAAATTATTAAAGAACCTCCTTATTACAAATCCTCTTATTACTGATATAATAGTAAAAAGAAAAGTAGATAAACCCATCTGGCTGTTAGTCATTTCTATATGACAAATCTTATTTACAATAGGTAGGAAAGATATAGTAATAAGAAAGCCTACAAATGTGTTAACTATAGCCTCAATTAGGGATTCTATTTTTGTCTGATTCATCTTCTTTTTTGTTTATTACAAAATGATAGCTATAGAACATACCATTACACATTAGATTCCCAATATGGGATTCTCCTGTTTCTGGGTCAATTTCCTCACCATCCATTAAAGCAGCTAGATGTCTCTGGGCAGACTCTAGAATTTTAGTTCTATCCATCTTCTTCATCCAGTTATTAGGGCTATACTTCTTACTACCGAACTCTAGTACCCTAATCATAGGTTCTAATGATTTATAATGAACAAGTCCCCATTGAGGTTTACCATTATTAAATCTCATAGCTACTTCTTCTTTAGGTTTATCTTCCTTTTCCTCTACTTGATTAATAATCAGAGGATTTCCATCTGTGTATGTTACTTCCCAGTTCATAAATAAATATTTAATATTAGATTACCAGTTTCAAATCTCAAGTTCCAATTGATCTTATCTTTTATAAAATTAGAAATTACTTCTTCCCATAGTGCATCTATTTTATTAGTCCCAGGTAATAGAAGATCTATACTAGAATAATTAATGGCAATATTCACAAACTTATAACGTTTTGACAATATTTTCATTGTCTTATTAGCTTTATTTAAAAGCCTTATTGCATTTCTATTCATAAATTTATTATTTCTCTATATTGTTTCCAGCCTCCTGTAAAATTCCTACTTCTATCCATATTATCTGAAGATTGAGCAATATGTTCAAAAGGTGAAGCATGTTTACTTTCAATAAGTCTATTATGCAGCTTAATATCATTTTCGTAATTATCAGGCTTACCTTCCTCACCAACCACAGTATAAGATACTCTTGCACATCTAGCTGTAGCTATTTTTATCTTTATTTCTGTAAATGTTCTCGCTAATTGTAGGCTAGTATAGTCTGCGAAGATTGGATCAGATTCTTTATAACCACATAATTCCCAAACTGATTCTGAAACTGATTGTATATTATCACCAAAAGGAATATGCCATTCACCAGCTTTCAATTCTTTAGGAATAGACTCATTGTAAGCATCCCACATAGCTTCTGCTAAAGCCATCATATGAATCTCAGCTTGACCTTTATTAAGTTGTAACCATTGAATTTCATTAGAAATATTACTATCAAATTGCAAATCTTCTTTATATTTGAGGTAATCTTTTCTACTTCTAAATATTTTTTCTGTTGTTTTAGTTAATTCTGGTCTAGCAAGTTTACCCTCTTCTTCAATTAAAACATATTGTGGACATCTTAGAGCAAAGAAATTCTCCCATTCTGTAGCAGTTAAAATAACTGTATGCCACATAAATGGTTCTAAAATACGATTACAAATTTGTTTTGTAAGTCCATACATATTCATCCATTCGGCTTCCCTGATAGCGTTGTCTATTGCATTTTGCCATCCTACCTGAATTCTAGATTCATCTCCACCTCTTCCTGTATCATTATGAATATACTCAGTACCTTGCATTCCTTTATGATCAGCCTGCCATGCAATAGGAATAAAAGGATTCTCTTTAACTGATTTGACCATTTTTTCGAATGGTATGGCCCTGCTGGAGGCTGAATTTCTACTAAACATTCTATGTGTATTAAATTCAGCTAATATAATACGTGGCATAGTAACTATCATTGTAGTTATTCTATTTCCGAATTGGTTTTTACTATCTGCTATTACTTTTACACTTATCATAAATCATTACTATATTGTTTCATGTATTTCTCTACTTTGTCCTTCTTGTGCTTCTTTTGAAGGTCTACGTCTAATTTATCCCAGACTGGTAGAATTCCATCTGCTTGTAGCATTTCAAATACAGCCATAATATCATAGAATTCTTCTACTAATCGATTATCATTACTACTATCATTTCCTCTATGATGATTAGCTAATCCAAATCGTAGGATTTTAGATGATGCCTGTGTTACTTCTGCACACTCTTCTGAGAGCACTGTAAATAGATATTCTACTCTGTTCATTTTATTTTGTTTAAATCTAATGTTTCTTTCTCATCTGACCACCCTTCCCAAACTTCCATTTCTTCTTTAATACTAACTCCTATTTTAGATTCCCAGTAATCCCTAAGATTATCAGCCTTTTTAAATATAAGATGTTGTAGGGTTATTTCATCCTTATGAAGCCCTTCTTTTACCACTTTTTTAACTGCTTTAAATTGTTTCTGGAAACTTTCTGAGGTCTTGGAGTATAGACCTTTTCTAATTAACTTAAAATCTTCGTCAAACTTACTATCCAATTGATATACAAGAACTACATATCCATCTTCATAATCATAATCATGAAGAAGAGCTTTAGTTCTTATATATTCATCCTCTATAAAATGGTTAAAAATGTCCATTTGAGGAGGTTTGAACAGTAAATATACACAATTTTCATACTCTACTTGACAATCCACATCTTTTATATAGGCATTTATAAAGCCATTTTCCTCCAACTTACTTCCATTAATTTTTAAAGTTGGAAGCATAAAAATTGTACTTATAGTTCTTTTTAACTTCATACTAAGGTTTAAGGCTTACTATACCCCTATTGATATAGTTCTTTTTACTAATATTCCATTTATTATTCTCTTTAGCCCACTTCAATTCTTCAATAATTTCCTTTACACCAGGATAAGTTCTACCTTTATACTCAAATCCTTCATAAGCTTCTTTCAAATCTTCATCTGTTGAAGCATATATAAGAGGATTATAATAGTTAATACTATCACAGACTATAAATTTAGGATTTAGTACCTTGTACTCTCTATCCACTAGATCTTTAAAGAAGGATTTAGCTGCTTCCTTATAGAGATAGCATTGTATGTATGCTCTGCGGTAAAGGTAATATTCTTCATAAAATCCTTCTACAGACCAGCTACATTTAAGATCACCTACTTGGATGGTTTTCTTTTCATGATCTACTATACACTTATCCATCATGGATTTAAGTTCCAATCCATCAATACTATATCCATCTACCTGTAATTGAGCATAAACCTCAAATCTATGATCAGACTTCTTATTGATAATATCAGCAGTAAACTCATTGGTTTTAAGCTCTTCTACAATCCTTTCAGCGTTAGTTACGTCATCTATAGTGACTATAGTAAGACCTTTTTCTCTAACATCTATAAGTTCCTTGTAGTAGATTTCAGCATCTGATCCTACAAATTTAGCCAAAACTGTGTCAAAAGCCCACTTAAATCCACTTTCTTTATAAGCTGATCTGGCTATTTCTTCAAATGGAGTATCTTCTTTAGCATCTCTTGTATATCTATACAAAGCTTCTACAAACTTTTCCATATTCCCAGTAGGAGCTTTAGCTAAAGAACTCATTAGGAACCTATTATCGAATTCCTCTTTCTCCAATAGTAGGGTATCTACCACCCTTCCTACCACACTAGCTTTAGATTCATCTTCTTCAGGTTCTTTTTTACCCTCTATATAAACCTTATAGTACTTACGTTTATCCTGAGAGAATAACTTAAGACTGGATGATGAATCTTTATCTAGCTGTCTATACTCCTTTTCTGTTCTTACTGTTCCTTGTATCATTTCATTTCTTTCTTTAATATTTCTATTTCACCCTTAAGATTAGTATATTCTTTAATTTTAGAATTTAATTCATCTAATTCACTTTTTAGAATTTCTTTAAGTCCGTCTATTACAGGTAAAATTTGATCATCAAATTTTAATATATCTATTGCATATTTAGATGATTCAAAATATGAAAGATATTCCCAGTTTCTCTCTAATCCCTTGATGGAAATTATAACAGTTCTTTGTTTAGCTTTTTCCATAAGATCATTATATTCATCCATGTTTAAAATTACAGAATGAATCATAATTCTTGTGTTTTTAGATGTTTTTCTATTGCTGAACATAGATCATAGGACTCCTTAAAAGACTTAGGTCTATATTTCCTGTTAGGAACCTTGTTTAACAGATATAAACATTCCTGTAATAGTACATTAGCATCTTTACAATCCTTTTTAGGATTATCTGTTCTTTCAATAATAATGTTCATAATCTTAGAATTTTTCGTCCTTTAAATACTCCTTAATTAACTGTTCTGCCATAGATAGAGGAAACTTATCCTCTGTGATTAGCTTATAAGCTTCTCCATCCTTAAAAATCTCATCCGGAGATTCTAACCTTATTTGATCCTCTTCAGGATTATCATAGTCATTAATAACTATATCCATATCCATATTAGCACCTATGCTTTGGATCATTCCACCTTCCATTGTAATTAAAATCTTTGGTTTATTCATGTATTTTTCCTTTAAAATATTTACCACTTATATTACCATTCCAACAATCTGTTCTAAAAAGAATATCATTTTGCACTAAAGTTACCATTTCCCAATAAGAAAGAGAAGCTTTATCTTTACAAAGTTTAACAATCTTTCTAGTAGCGTTTTTTCTACATCCTCCATCCCATTCTTTATCTTTAGAATCGATATGTTCTATAAAAGCCTTTGAACTCCCCCAGTACTCAAGCCATCCAGAGTCTTTTTTAACCCTTTCTATTCTCTTTCTGGTGCCAGATAATGCTCTAGCTTTCTTAGAAAGAACCTTCTTTTGATTATGCTCAAAAGCTTTTTTACCTATATAGAAAGTACCATCAGATAGTGTTATTCTATAAATAAAACCATAATAACCAGAAGGAGGCTCATACAAGCACTCCCCCTGGTAAATCCAACAATTATTTTCCACCAGAACCTCCTCCTATGTATAAACGTTTACTGTTGCTAAGAGTAACCCAATTTAAACCCATAGATTTATCCTCATCATCATCTTCCATCTTAGGTATATTAAATCCAATTGGTTTACGTTCTTCTTTCTCTACAAAATTATCAGTTAATTTATCTAAACAAAAATGTTTAATTTCATCAATTGTAACATCTTTAGATTCTTTAACAATAATTTCTATTTCTTCATCCTTAAATAGACCAGGATTTAATCGATCAGATACTTCTTTAACAATAGTGAATATGGTCTTCCTATCAGTAAATCCTTTGATTTCTTTAACAACTTTAAACCGGCTAGGTCTATCTTTAAGTGTATCAGGAACTTTATCAATATAGTTAGTAGAAGCTAAAAATAGACTATTAGAAACACTATCCTTACCATCAAGTAAGTTTTTAATCTCAGATTCGTTATCCCTAGCAAACCTTTCAAATTCATCAGCTATAAAAATAATAGGATCTTTCTGTATTTCCCTAATAGATTGAGCTACATTTACAGCAGCATCCAATGTATTACTACTATTACAGAAGAAAACTATAGCATCCTTCTCATCTACTAGGCGATTAGCAATAAAGTTCATTAAAGAAGTTTTACCAGTACCCTGTCTACCATGTAGAAGGATACCTAATTTATGTGTAAAACCTAGTTCATTTACCTTATCTTCTATACCAGACTCAAAAAATGACTTAACTGTTCTTAGAACAGTTTCTGTATTCTCCTGATAGTAAGGATTATGATTTTCTAGTACTTCTTTCCTAGTTATATCAATGCCCCTGTCATGTTTATAACATTCATAGAATCCTTTTAGGAACTTTTCACCTGTATATACAGATGGAGATGAGTATATAGATACTGTTTTATCCTGATATTCGATTACTGCACTTATCATACGTTTACTACTCGTTTATTTAATACTTCCTTCATTTCTTCTAATGATGTAATAATAGAGCTTACTTCTTTAGATGTTATTCCTGATAGAGTAAAAGTATGTCTTTTTACCTCTTCAGAAAAGCTATTTTTCACATATTCTGACATATTTTCCAAGCATTTTTCTTCAAATACATCACCTAAATCTGTAACATCAAACTCCTCGTTATCCAGAATGTGTTGTTCTTCATTAGTTAAAACTGAAGCAAAGAACCATCTACAAGTCCTAAGTTTACCATCTTCTCCTCTTGGAACAGCAAGTACATCCATAGGATTAATAATTACAAGAATTGGAGTATCTCCAAAACTACTGTAATCATATTTCTTACTGGCTGCATGATAACCTTTAGAACAGCTTATACTGTTATTATCATCTCCATCATTCCTAGGCATAGAAATAACCTCACCTACTTTATAATCCTCTTCTCCAGTATGCGCAGAAGTATAATTTTTCTTTTGTATATTAGGAAGATCCAGATATAGACTTTGTAAATTACCTATAAATGTATATAACGGATTTCCTGTACCATGTGGTGAAAGTATAAAATTATCTTCTTTTTCATCTTTCCAAATAAGATAATCACTAGGTTTCTTCTTCCATACGGCTTTTACTTTAGTATAAGTATTGCTAATAAACTCAATAAGGTCTTTATTATCGCCTGATCTACTTACAACTCTACGATAAGCATAGAAGTTACCATGTCTATCAATCTTGAAATGGTGGTAAGTTAGAAATTGATATAAATCTTCAGCACTTTGAGCATTAGGATTTAAGCAACACTTTAACCAAAATTTTCTAACTGATTGATATTCATCAGGTTTGTTCAAAACCTCTACAAATCTGTTAACAAGTATTGCAGGAACTGACCTCTTAATTAATTGTCTGTCTTCACCATACACATATACAGAATTTTCAGTTACTTCAAAATCCTCATGACCTATAAGTAAATCTATGTTCCTAGCAGCCTTTTGTTCTATTTCTACCTTAATATCAGATCCTTTTTCGACAGCTTGAGGAACTGAACAAATAGTAAATAAATCTGCTTCAAACTTTGCATTTGTAGCCTTATCATAATCATCCTTTGTAGCATTAGATTTAGTTATAATACTACCATCTGTAAGAACAATAGTTAAAACCTCATTTGTAAGAATTATTCTCCTATAAGGCTTAACAGAATGAATAGGATCTTCTTCCTTATGTAATTGCTTCTCTAAAAGCTCATTCTTAATCTTTTGTTCTTCAACTTTTAAAGATTGAAGCTCTTTTTGTTTCTCTGTGAGAAACCAATCCATTGAAAATAATTTCATATTGTTTCGTTTTCTATTAATTCTTCGATATTTTCTTCTACTAAATCCTCTATTACTTCCTAATTAATTGGTAGTTTATAATGTTTCCAATCAATTTTTTGTTTATAATACTTAAATAGATCCTTTAAAGCATCTATTACACCTTTATCTTCATAAGGAACATGAGCTAAAACAGGCTCTAAGAATTTAAGTTTTTCAAGTGTAAATTTAACTTCTTTATAGATATAATACACAGAATAATCAAATAATTTTTCAGATTCTGCCAATTTTACACATTCTTTATATAATTCCTCATTTCCACTGTGAAAGTTGTCTCTCTTATAATTTTCTAATATAGTTAAATTATCATACAAATGTGTAGAAATCCTACTAATATATTTATCTTTCTTAGCAAAAGAAGAATAATGATCAACTATCAAGTTATTTATTAAATATGCAGTTACTATTCTTCTGAACTGTATATGTTTACCTTTTAAGAAATCTTCCATTTTAACCCAATTATGTACATTTAAACCCTTAATATTCTTCATTTCCCTGGTAGAGAGCATAGCAAACCTAGTTTTACCCCTATTAATTATAGTAAACCATTTTTGAATCAATTGAGCATTCTCAGGAGTATTTTCACAATAAACTGTAACTTTCTTATCCTTATGTATCTCTTTTAGATTAAATATTACAGATTCGAACTTACAGTTTTTATCAGAAACATACCTTTCCAAATTAGAGGCTACCTTTACATTAATTTCACCAGTTAGCTTTAGTCTCCTATCCTTTTTTACCAATAAATCCTGTCTTTCTAACTTTTTCCTGTTAATATATTCTTGTGGAATGATAATACCATCAGCTTTTAGGAACTTAGCCTCATATAAGGACTTAATATACTGATATTCCTTAATCATATCCCTCCAATCACTTTTAGGGTATTTATTAAGATTAAGGATATCTATATAAGTATTAGCATTAACTCCCCAAAGAGTTGGTCCTATCTTGCCTAATCTAGTAACTCTTTCTTTTTGAATAAATAGAGTATCTAAACCTCTAGTTAATATATCATCTCTGAGGTAGTTTTTCATCTTATTAGAAAGTTCTCCTGAAAAGATGTATATTTTATCGTTTCTTGTAGCTTTTTGATGATTAAACTCCCTATCATAGCTACTATTACCAGTTCCTGTAAATCTACCATAAGAATATTTATACTTTATAGTATATTCTTTAAATAGACTATCCTTCATATGGAACACTCTTTGTAGGTCTGTTTTCTTTATTCCTTTTAAAGTAGGAGTTATAGGTTTAATAGAACTATATATAGTTAAATCACCAATTGATATAGTACTATTTTCTCTAAATCCCTTTACCTTCCTGTCTGAATATCTAAAGAAATCAAAGATTTTCTCAATATCCTCAGTTTCAGTAACAGATTCATTATAGAAATTTACAAAATAATCAGCAACCTGCTTAATTTTATTAAAAATAACAGTTTTGGATTCTGTAGTATATCTGATACTTTCCCTATTAGGAAGAGGGTATATACCATCTGAAAGGCTAAATCTTAATCCTACGGGAATATGAATTCTACCTATACCTAGTTTATTGAAGTCAATAGGGTAATATACATCATCCAGACATATATGAAGATCCTTATCTTCACATAGTTCTGACCATTGAAAGTGTTCACTTCTATGTATTTTAAAGTCTTTTGGAACTCCATCTACATTAAAATAAACACCCTGAAAATAAGCTAGTTGCTCCTTAATAGAATTAACAAAGTCATACCTATCACTATATTTAACAGGAACAATAACCTTTACTCCATTTCTTTCAATAGTTTCTTGTTCATATAATAATTCAATGCTACTTCCTCCTTCTTCATCTTCGGATTGGATATATTTCCTTTCTATACCATCTTTCCTAGCTATAAAGTAGAATGAAGGAGTATAACTAAGAGGTGACTTCCAGCCAAGACCCATGCAACCGATCGCATTAGCATCATCTCTTTTGGTAGATTTTCCGTACATGGAAATAACATCTATCACAGTTTGATGATCTAAACCTACTCCTACATCCTCAACTGAATATTCCCAGTTACCTTGTATATTTGAACTCAAAGTAACTACTATAGGATCATCAATTCCAGCCTTTCTATGGCTATCTACACCATTTGATGCAGTTTCTCGTACTGTAGAACCTATAGCATCTGAATAGAAGCCTTTAGTCATCATTCTCATTAGAAAATCTGCACTTTCTATGTCCAATTTTGACTTTATAACATCTCCTGATGTACCTTCTGATAGTACTAAGTTTTCTGTTTGTTTTTCCAGTATCATACTGTCTGATTTTTGATTAGTTCAGCTATTGCAATTTTAATATGATTTATCACATATTCTTCGTCAGCACCCCATTCTAACTCCTCCATAAATGATAATTTTATGGCTTCTAAATCATATTCCAGTTCTGGATATGTATTTATTGTTTTTCGTATTAGTTCGTTTATTTCTTGCATTATTTCTTGAGTTTCAGGAGTCCTTCTTTATCTATTGTTTCCCACGCTATTCCATATATAAAATTAGTATTTTTAATAGCATCATCTATAGCTTGATTATATGCAAATTTAATAATATTCATTATTTCATTAGGTGAATACTCTTTTTTATAAACTTCTTTTTCTTTTGGAGAGTATTCGTTAAAATTTAAAAAACCTTTCCATGTAGCGTTAAATATTTCTTCTATTTCCATATCAGAAAGGACAATCGTCCGGTTTAGTGTATACTCTTAAATCTAAATTCTGCTTTTTAGTCATAATCTCAAGGTTTGTATGATAGTTGTTCTGCCTATTTCTATCCTTATGGTGTACTTCTAACCTTGTACAATCACCTAGAAAAGCATATGCCACCATTCTATGAATCCAACAATACAACTCTTTACCATCCCTATATACCCTATTTCTAAGATATCTACCTTTTCCAGGCTTTGGAGCCATTTTCTTACCCTTTGAGTTGTATATGGAACTATCATCACATATAATCCTATTAGGATACTTATCAAGTATTCTAAATCTCCATTCAGTAATCATCAAAAAGGAGGTTTAGTATTTAACCAATCTATCTCAAACTCCGGACCATTAGCTTCTCTAATAATCCTATTAATCTTAGTGAAAACACCTTTAGTGTTCCAAAGTTGATTATTTCTTGCAGCAAATGAAGGATGCTCTATACTAAATATGTAACCGTGTGTCAAAGGAGATACGTATCTTTCAAACTTTTGAGCATCTTTGCCTATAAAGACTATAGGTATCCCTGTATACGCTAGACATTCTTCTAGAATAAACTTAGTAAATCCATGCCATATTTCATCATGGCTACCAGCTTTACCTTTAGCTACAGTTAAAGAGCAATTCATCAATAACACTCCTTGATGAGCTAAATAGCTTAAATCTGGGTATTTTACATACTCTAGGTTCAATCCATTAGATATATCATTTTCTATACCTTCATAAAAGGTTATAAGACTAGGTTGTAATTTCCCAGTTACAGAACAACTAAAAGCTAAACCATCAGCAGCAGCTACTCCATTATAAAAGGAATGATATGGACACCAGGATAAAAGTACTACTTTAACCTCATTTAAAGGTGTTTCTAAAAAGGCTCTATAGGTCAAATTAGAAAGAGGGGCTATTTGAACCCCTCTTTTTGACTCTGACTTTAAAAAAGTATACAATTTATCACAATCCTCACTTTCTACCCATTTCTTAATCTTAGAGTGCCAGCTTTCATGGAAAAATGGTGCAAATTTATCCCACTGCATTATACTGCTGTTAAATTAGTGTCAAATAACTCAGCTTGTGGATGACTACCCGTTTCTGGTATAATAACCTCAGAATTAGGGATAAGTATACCAGAACGGGATACAAAGAACTTATGTGCTGCCATATGGTTGTTCATATATAGAGCAGGATGTAAATCTTTCATAGCCAATGTGGTATGGTTATATAGTGACCATAAGCTGTTATCTGGAGCATTATAGTTATATGTAGGGTGCTCAATCTCTCTTTTAATGATATTTAATTGAGTAGTAGTAATGAAATCCTCATTTAGGAACATTTCTCCTAGTATATGAGCAGTAATGGTTTTATCGACCTCTACTTTTTTCATTTCTTCCCTTTCTCTTTGCATTTCTCTAAATACATCAGCAGCCTTTTTAACGTACTCTGTAATGGCTTTAGGTGAATAATCCTGAATTTCACCTTGATGTTTCTTCTTAAAAGCTCCTAAATCAGCAGAAATCATACCATTTCCACAAATAAATACTTGTCCACCAATACCCCAAGTAAGCCTTTTAGCCTTATTATATGAGTTTAACCATGCAATCTGGAGTTGCATTTCACTATCTGCTACACTTTTAATGGTATATTTACCGATAGCAATCTGTTGATCTGAAGTTGCTTTATAACTTTCACTATCTAGCACAAAACCTGCATCATTTAGTGCATTTAGAGTTAAATCAATAACCTTTTCGTGTGCAAATGCTTTGTAAGTTCTTGTATCTGGAGGTACTGGAGCAGCTACTAACAGTCCTCTACTAATTTCATAAGTTGGTTTTTCCTTTGTCATATTATTTTCATTTTAAATAAATTTATAATTCTTTCTGTACCTACAGGATTCATAGAATGAACATATAAGGTAGGCCATACTTGCTTATTTTTAAACCTTTCATTAAAAAATACTGCACAATCATACCCAGTTTTCTCCTTATATTCTTGTTTAGAAGCCCATTCTTCAGCCTTTTCTTTAGTTTCCCAAAATTCTTCTGGAGTATAATGTTCATCTGCTAAATCATGATCAAATGATATATGTGTAATATCCTGCTCGTATTTTACTAAAGCTCTACAAAATTGATCGTAATTTCTTACTATATACCATTCTCCTTCTAAATAGGTAAGATTATCTTTTCCTATCCTATTATGCATATATTTAGCACATTCAGAAGGTTCTCTTATATCATCTAGAAAAATCTTCATATTATTAATTTTTTGTTTTTAAAATGTCTCTCTAAGGCATCCAATCCTTCTAATTTAGCCCAATCAGCTAGATCTTTTGTTGCTGGAAGTAGTCTATCTGGTGCATTTATATGTTTATATCCAAATGCTCCAGTTATATTATAACTCGCTTGTTTTCCTGGTGCATCTGAATCTCCTCCATAAAATACTTCTTCTGAATTATTTGTTACTTCATTTACAAATTTTTCTGAAAAGGCTGCTAGACTTTCATTTTGAATACCTACCACTTCATCTAATATCTTTTTGCATACCATAAAATCCTTCTTTGCTTTGCAAATTAGGCTATTTTTACCTTTTTTAAGATTCTCTGTTCCCCAAGAAGTTTGTAGTGGTACATTAGATAGCCATTTATTCTTTTTATCACTAAAAGGACGATATATCTTCCAAGTGTTTCCAAACAAATAACCAAATCTTAACTCTGTATCTTTTAGTGGAAATTTAGTTTTATTGAAATACATAGTTTTTATAGAATAAACATCATTTTTTCTAAGATCCTGTAAATCAACATGATACTCTGACCAATATTTTAACTCTTCTAAAGTAAATTTCCTAGTAACAACTTGTATTACTGTGTTTCTTTTAGTAACCTCTGGTTGTTTATATTCAGAAATAGCTTTTTTATAGTCTCTCTGAACACCTCTAAAACCTAAGCCAAATTTACTATCTATATGTTCTAATGTCTCATTTAAAGTGCTAGAATGAGTAATAAGTCTTACAAAATTAAAACAATCGCCTCTTTTTTCTGAGTCTCCATAATCAATAAATGATAAATGTCCGTACTTATTTCCTATTACAAAGGAGGGATGAGTTTCTATACCTTTACTTCTTGGAAATGGTGATATACAGACTTGGTTTAATTCGAAATTACCAGGATAATAGGCTTTAAAAATATCAAATTCTGATACTTTCGAAAGGATACTATCCATTGTTAAATCTTGCTTTAGTTTACCTTGTATAGGCATAATTATTTCTTTTTCAAAAATTCTTCCGTTTCCTTTGCAAAATCTCTATACACTTCTATCTTAACAGGACATTCTCCTTCTTCATTATGATACCAATTAAACACTTCCTCATTAAAATCTTTATGGTCTTTACTAACATGTCCTAATATTTGATATGTTTTATTCTGTTCTATAGGGTGAGGGCTAAAAAACGCAAATCTACGAGCACCTTCAGAGGTAAAACCTCTAAATGGACGAATTACCCCTACATAAGAATTCCAAACGTATCTTACAGCAGCAATATGGCCATTTTCAAACTCTTTTCCAAACATATCTTTCATATAATTCCTTGTTTTCTTTTTCATAAATGCTACCTATTCTTATAATTTCTATAGCCCATCCACCTAAATCTGAAGAAGTAGCCCACCCATTAACTAATGTAACAAAAGCTCCTGATTTAAATTCTATTTTCGCAATGAAATATTCATTTTGGTCAAATCCTATACCTCTTACTATATCATGTTCATATATTTCCTCTCCATTATCATCTTTAATTCCAGAATATCTTAACGGAACTAGTTCAGATGTTAATAACTGATCTACTGTTAAATCTGATACGTCTTCAATTATAGTATTTGTAAAAGGATTTAATGCCCTAAATTTAATCTTATTATTTTCTGTTATCATATATGCAATTTAAATAAAAAAGGTGAGATATTACTACCTCACCTTGAACAAAACGAAAACAAATTAATTAATATCCTGGATCATCGTCAGAAATAACCTTATCTGTTCCTACTAGGAAGTCAGAAGGATTATATTCCTTGATATCTTTAAGTATGTAGCTTTCTTTAACCCCATGCTCTGAATTAGTTACCTGAAGCACAAATCGCTCATGTGTCATAAGCTTCTTAGGATCTTTACGTTTAAGATTCTCAATAACTTCATCATTTGTATAATCTACTAATCTGAACTGTTTTAGGCTATATTCAGGTAGAAATCCCCTATTATAGACAGATTGATAGGATTTATCCCCATCTTCCTTTTCTACTGTTTTAACAGTAGCTAGAGCTACTACAGGACTGCTTAATTCTGAACCAATTTGTTCTTTGATTTCCTTAACATTACCTTTAATAAGCTTCTTAAAATCAAGACTAAGAGTAGTATCAGCATCTTTAAAATCCAATTTACCTAACCAAGTACTCATAAATCGATATAAATCCTCTTCTCCTACATAAGCTTGACGGTATTCTCGTTTTTTAAACCAATCTGGAAGAAGACTCTCATCACTAGCCCAAGAACAGCTACCTACAGTATTAATATACTGGTTTTTAGTGTTATCTTTATTAGTTTTGAGCTTATTTTCCAAGAAAAAGCTCACTTTTTTGAACTTTTCTCGCTTATCTTTCAACCAAAAATCAATTCTAGCAGTCATGTTTCCTTCCTTACTGTCACCTAGATAGTCAGCAGCTTTACTATCTGCATCTAGTTCTCTACCTAAAATTTCCTTAAATTCTTCAATACTTGGATTTACTGCTACTACATCAGCTAAAAAAAGTCCTACTTCTAAGCTGTCAAAATTGTTTTCTCTTAATTTTCCACTAATTCCCATAGTTATTTATAATATTTAATGTACATTAATTGTTGTCTAAGACCAAACTCTCTCGTTACTATATTAGGAGAGAGTTCATCCATATCATCATTATAATAGATTCTAGCATTTTCTGCCATTTTATTAGCATCAAATGTTCTAGTTCTACCTTGTATTCTACCGCTTTCATCAGCAAAACTAAGAAGAACTTTTTCAAATTCTTCTATAGTTTCACATTTATTTACAGCTTCATATTTCTCTAAATCTGTCATTACTTTACTACGTATTTTACTCCTTTAAGGATCAACCAGTTGATTTCTCTTGGATCTACAAGTCTAAGGGAAGTATTATAGGATGCACTTGGATCTTTAGGGATATTCATATCTGTAGCACTTACACGACCAAAGTCATCTACAATACCATAGTGATACCCTGTAAGGATACGTTCTTCACCATTTAGACCTTTTTTAACTGCTTTTTTAATGGCTAGTTCAATAGATTTAGGTGTAGAACCTGTATAAGCATCCATAATCTCCTTTACTACATCAGCTTCTTTTACTTGCTTATTAAAGCTTACAGTAAGGGCAGTATTAGTACTTTTAAGGAATAAAGCTGCTAAATCAGTCTTATTCATCTTTTCTTCCTTAGTAAACTGCTCACCACTGGTAAGACAATCTTCTACATATGCTTTATCTACTACAATATCTTGATCTAGACCATTTTTTAGTTGTACTTTATCTCCAGCAATCTTTACTACCTTGTAGTATTGTACTTCTGAAAGAGCTTCTCCGGTTTTAAGTGTTTTAAAGTTAGTTTTCATGTTTTAGTTATAAAAGTGTTGAAAGTGATTTATATGTTCCAATTAATTCTGAATCTCCTGAATCTACAGCAGCAGTATAAGCTGTAGCAAATGACATTTTAGACTTACTTGATCCTCTAGCATAAGCAGAAGCTTTGAATACTTCATTCATCTTATTAGATGATTGGAATGGCATCCATACACCTGCTGTAATTTGAGACAATTCTTTATACCAGGGAAATTTATCTCCAAGGATAGCAAGGGTATCGAATGAAATACCCTTATTTGCTGCTTTTTTAGCTTCTTTTCTCCAATCAATTTGATTGTTCTCTACTTTACTACCATATGAATATCCTACAGGGTGCGGATCATAGTCAGCAATAAATAGTACAGCTTTCTTAGCACCATCTCTCCAAGGGGTTTCTTCTGTAATTTTCTTAATTACAAGTTCATAGAACTCTGGAGAATCTCCACCTGATGTACTTTGTGCATAATTAACAAAATTCATCAATTCAGCCTTATTATCAGTAAATTTAGATTCTTGGTAAGCTTTACCAAAGATTTTATCTGAAGTCATATCACAATAGTCTCCAAAAGCAATAATTTTCATTTTAAGATCGATATCTTGTGAAAACATCTCTGGAATAAGGTTTTCTACATGTTTTTTAACATCTGCAAGATAAGATGCCATACTACCAGTAGTATCAAAAGCTACTACATAATCCAACATTTCCTTCTTAGGAGTTTCTTTTACCTTAATTTTAGTCTTTTTAGCAGGACTCGCACTTTGTAAATATTTAAGATAGTCACTAGCACTATTAAATCCTGCTTTCCTAGCAAGTTGTACTTTCCTACCTTGATTAGCTTTTTTGTAATCTTTAATCAGTTGTTCTCTCGTTTTTTCCATTTTTATTTAGTTTTATAAATACTATCCCAATATGTTTCTATCTTACCATCTTTTAATTTCTTAGAGATAAGGATTTTACCCTCTAATTGAGGTGCTCTAGAACCAGCAATAATACTCTCATTAGCTACTTCAAAATTAAGGTATCTGTCATCTCCATCAGCTATTAATTTAGCCAAAGCTGTTACTTTTGATGCAAATATACGTTTTAATTGACCAGTAAGTGCTATTTCTCCAGTAGTAATTTCTTCCTTACCATTATCTTTAATAGTCTTATCAGCTACGTGAGCAGCATATAGTCTATATGGAGCAATTTGCTTAAAGATATCGATTTGCTCAAGGAACCATTTCCTAGTATGTTGATATCCATTACCATCAGGTAAGCTAGTTACAGGCTTCCAATCAGGTTCTCCATATGGAATCTTCTGACCATCTTTAGACCTATTAAAACTCTTACCTATAACAGTATCCATATAAGCTAGGGTGCCTCCAATAACTGACAGTTCATCTAAATCAGCTAAACCATCAATAATAAGGTAATCATACTTACCTTTTTGTTCAAGAAGAGCTTTTCTATACTTAATATAGTTCTGAAATGCTTCCCATTGAGTAGTTTCATCAGAAGAGTGAATTTCTATCTTTCTAGCTGGAATATATTCATAACCTCCTTTTTCAAGACCAAATACAAGAGCATTATATTTTGTAGTAAAATCTCCAAAAATAGAACCCTTTCCCATCTTGGGAATACTGAGTACAATAAAGTCTTTGGGTGGTAAGTTCTCACCAACTGGTGATACTTCATCTGGTAATACTATTTCTTCTTTCTTTTTTACTTCTAATGTTTCTTTACTCATTCTTTATTGGTTTAATTTTAGTGTAAAGCTACCATTTTGTAGAATAGTAACCAAGAATAATAATAGATAATTCATAAATATTTAATTTTTTAACATCTTATTACTACATCTGATTTACCTGTAGAATGAAACTTATTCAAAGCTTTTTGATGTTCTTCATCTCCCATAGAAGGATCTATTTCATGCTTGAATACTAGATTTAAGTGTTTCTTAATCATTTCTACTTTATCTTTTTCTATACTTTCAGGGTTTTGAATCTCAAAAAATCCTTGCATCCAATAACAAAAATCTCTACTTGTCATATATATTTAATTTTAGTTTGATCGAGCATAGATAAGCTCTCTTTCCTTAATTTTCTTAAAATTTTCAGTCTGTCGTTTTTATTTTTTGATAATTTACTAGCTACTTCATTTATAGAGTAAATCATATTATTGTAAAATATACTTTTTAACCCAGGATTTATACTAAATATCTTTTCATATTTCCTTTTTAAGACTAAATCTAATCTATCCTTATATAAGTAATTCATTACTCTTAGTGCTTGATAAGACCCTGAAATAATTAAGGTGTGAGTAGTCTGTTTTCCTACTCTGGAGACTTTTAGGCTATTTATATCACATTTTTTTATTAATACTTGTAGAATATCACTCATTAATTTAAAAGTACCTGAAAATCCTACTCTATAAACACCATTCCCAATTTGGGAAATTGTACCATCTCCCTCAAATACTCCTCTTATAAAATAAGGATATAATTCTTCAGGGATATCAGGGAAATATGTATAATGAGACTTGTTTGGTACTATACCTAATTTAGATAGATCTTCGGATAATTTAGTAGAATATATGACCAATGATACTAGATCATCACAATTTAGACATCTTCCTTTCTGATAATATAGAGGTCCTTCATACTCTATTATTTTTTTAAAAATCTCTAAAATGAACTCATCTTTTTTCTGCAAATTTATATGGATACCCTTACTTTTATTACAACCATCGCTTATCATCCAACCTAAGAAGTATGCTTTTTCAGGAGTGTTTATATCTTGGAAAAAATTATGATTTACATTATATTGCCATTTTTCTATCTTGATATTATTTCTTTTTAATATATTAGAAATAGTCTCATGTGGTATATTTAATTCTTTACTTATTAAATATTGACTTTTTCTAAGGTTTGTATATGAATTTACAATACTACTTTCTACTTCTTTTGTTATTCCAAAAGATTCTGATTTATTTCTAATTGTAATATTATTTCTTAATAATATTTCTCGTATCCTTTTCTCTGAAGTTTTATACTTAATACAGCATTTATAGAAAGGTAGTCCTTTCAAGTAGTCACTTACCAAGTCATCTTCTTTTATTTCTGATCTTTTCATAGCTTATTTTAACATATACTTGCAAATATATGCTAATTTATATTAATAAACAAATAAAATCAAATATATTTTATCTTGGAAGGATCTAACATACTAAGAGATTCTTTAACTTTTTTAAGCTCCGCCTTTTCCTGGAGGCAAATTACATGAAGATCAGCTATTTTACCGTTATAGTCTAGTTTTATAGCTCTGTTTAGAATTTGACTACTTTCCTCTTTATTATATGTAAAGTTAAGTAAAATTACACTATCAAGCAAGGGATATGTTATACCAGTTTTTCCCATAGCAGATAAAGCTAATTGGTTTATTCTACCTTCTATGAAGTTCATAAAAGTACTATTTTCAGCAGATTCTGAATGATATGAACATATACCTAAAGAATCACTTACTTTATTTAACCCTGTAAATACTATAACTCTTTTATCAGATAGAGATTTAAGTAGCTTTTTAGTATACTCTATCTTTCCAATAGAAGATAATGATAGTCTATTCCTGGTAAGAGCTAAGTGCATAGAATTCCTACCATCCTTTATCATCTTATCTATAACATAAGAATAGTTGTCATACCTTTGTTTTTCAGTCAACATTTTACCCTTACTATTAGGAGTCTTGATTTTGTTGTCAAGACTTACTAAATGGACAGTAACCTGATAATTAGCAACTACTCCATCTCTAATAGCTTCATCAGTAGTATACTTAACTATCTCCTTAAGTCCCCATTCTCCTTTAGTTTCACTACTTACAGTTCCTGATAACCCTAAGAATTTGGTATCCTTATGATTGGTCATTATCTGGTGACAGTAGTCTCTCTCCAAGTCTGAACAACTATGAAATTCGTCACATATTATAAAATCAAAAGCCTTATCTTTATATTTATGTAAAGAAGAGAAGTTAACAAATACTACGTTAGGATTACTATATTCCCATTTTGAGAACTCTGCTATCCAGCTATCCTTTAATAGATTATCTGGATAACAGAGTAATACTGTACAATTACTAAACTGAGCTTTTAGTACTTCTATAGCATATCTGGTTTTACCAAATCGAATACTTAAATTTGCGAAGCCATGCTTATTAGATTTAAAGAAATCTATTGTTTTTTTGGCAAATTGGTCTTGTAATTCGGTTTGCTTACTCATATATACTTTAAAATTATGCCTTTTTTGAGATCTTCTACTTTAACAATAGTATAGAGATGATCATAATATTGAGTCAGAATATCTGCTGTAATCTGAGCAAATGGCCATTTACTGAAAGCAAACCAAAATTGCTCATAACTCAACTTCTCTTTATCCTTATGTACATCACTATTTACATAGTAATCAAATACATAGTCAAGAGAATTATTGTTTCTCATCAGCAAGTATGTTTCTCTGTTCATATTTCAGTACTATGTTAAATATCTTCTCTAAAGCTTCTGTTACCACTAATTTATCATCATGGTCTATATCCATTTGAGATACTTCTTCTGCTATAAATTCGTTAAAAAACAGCATATTTAAAGGATCTGCATGTTTCCAATGATAAATTGACTCTGATAATTGATTAATCAGTTGTGTTCTTTCTTCTGTGCTTTTCATAGTAGTAGTTGTTATAGTTCGAATGTTATTCCATTATGGATAAGACCTTTATCAAATCTTCCATCTTCAACACTACTAACATTCATAAAAGTAGTTCCGAAGTCTCTTTTTAAAGTACCAAAATTCTTACAAGTCTTAAAATCATGAATATGACCATATACTACATACTTTGGTCTTTTTTCCATAACTCTCTTATATAGAGAAATGTCCCCTGCTTGTACTAATCTATACTCTCTGTCCTCAGTTAGATCTAGTATTCCTTCTGGAGGACCATGTATTAACCATATATCTGTATCTGGCTCTACATGTCTCCAAATAGGGTCCATTTTAGATCTATCTTTCATAAAGCTCCAATCTCCATATCTGGGAGTCCAAGGAGAACCAAAGATTTTAATACTATTTAAAGTAAAATAATCGTCCTCAAGATAAATAATCCCAGCTTCTTTAACCTTATCTTTAATATACTGTTTAGTTAAATGTATATCATGATTACCAGCTATGAGGACTTTGTTAGGAATACTTAGTTCGGAGAACCAATTAAAGAAATCTTCAAATTCTATAAGATTCTGGTTTAAATTCATAGAATTAGTGCTATCTCCACCATATAAGATACAATCTACATTATCAGGAATTATAGCTTGTCTATGCATTCCATGTGTATCACTTATTCCCCAAAACTTCGTCATTTTCAAGATCAATTAGTATTACGATAAAAGGTAGTATAATAAGGTGTTGGAAGTACACTTGTGTATATCCTAATCCTATACCAAAATAGAATTCTTTATATATTTTCATTGTTCTTCAAATAAAGTGTAATCAAATCTTTGAAATCCAAATTTACTGCTTTTATTCTGTAATTCAATAAGTTTTTTGTAAGTTTCTGGATTTTTTACAACAGTACATCCCGCGCTATAATTAAAAACGTACTCTACTATTTTGAATTCATGTGCTCTATGATAATTCGTATTACAAATATCCCAAAATATATTAGTTTTAGCCTTTTCAGGGTCCTTGTACAGGGAAAAATCAAGAATTTCATCTTTATTATTATCTCTTACATAGGCCATTTTACCAACTTGTTTGAAACATTGATATTTACCATTATGTAATCCTATAGCAAATACTTCTAAATATTGACCTGGAACAGTAATGATACACCCATCTCTCTTCATTGGAGCTAATAAATAGGACTTTCCTGGATCTGTAGTTACCCAATAATAAAGTAACTGTTCTTGGTTATTTTCGTCTATCCAAGCCAGGAATCCTAAATCATCGAATTTATTAGATTTACTATCCTTACTTCGAATAGCTCCTAGATTTAACCTCATCTTCTCAGTTCTAAATATGTACCCCTTCTTGGAGTACATATTTACTACGTCTTTGTATGTCATTTTATATTAGTTAAAGGATAAGCATTTAAAATAGAAAATTTATCCATATCTCCTGTAACAGGAACCTCATCTTCTCCATTCCAATGATAATCTGTTTCATTCGTTGCTTGTTCACTAGCAGCTTTTAAAGCAGCTTCTACATGCATTTTAGCAAATTCTATCATTAAGTGAGATACATCAGACTTTAAAATAACTGAGTCTAGAGTAAATGGACTTGTTTCAACAAAAAGTATAGGTTCAAAACCATCTAAAAATTCTTCTACTGTTTTCATACTATTTTTATATCATTTAGTGATTTTAATTCAACCGGCATTCTGTCAACCACGGTTTGTAAAGGTATACCTAAAAATTTGTTTTCTTGAGGTTCTGATTGACAAATACCTCTTACAATTTGCCATTCTTTAGTAAGTTTACCTTTTTCATCCCTTTTAGGTATCTTTACCTCTATTCTTTTACCTAGATAACTCATGGAATATAAAGATTGGTAGGATTATTCTTGTGATATTCAATTCCAGGGAAAGTTTTACCAAAATTCTCCGCATTAAAGGGATTAGTAATTATATGTTTTCCAGACCTTGTAGGTAGAATAGATAGGATATTGTAGTCCTTTTTGTTGATTTTATCATGTTCTGCCTGAATAAAAGCCTGAATTTCATCTAATTTATCCAAGTCTTCCTTATCTATGTCTACAATCCAACGTTTATCAATCTCCGCATGATATTCTCCGCATACTGAGGTAAAAGCTCTATGTAGATTGTAAAAGTCATCATTAGACATAGAATTAGCTATTTTCTGGAGTAAATGAAAACCAGCTTTCCTAAAGTTCCTAGGATTAAGGTTAATCATAACCCTAGCTTCAAATACTTCAGCTAGTTTAACCATTTCGTCCCATTGTTTCTCTAACTTCTCTATGGAAGTAATAAAGTAGGCTTTAATCAACCTACTGTTATTATTAGCTCCTGTTATACCACCTAAAGGATGGTCTTTCTTCCTCTCCAGAATCTGTACAAAGTAGAATATATCTTTGTGTGGAAATTGAAGAAGAGGAATTATAAGTTGTTTGTTATTTACCATTCTTTTTTTAATTATTTAAGAAATATTGCCCATTAAATATTTGTTGGAAGTCAAATCCTTCCATTTCTCTTGCTTTAGGTAGTTCTTTCAGGATAGATGTACTACCCATAAAAGCTAAACCAGCACGTACATCATCTTCTCCGTAGCTATTTTTAAGTATTTTAACACTCCTAAAGTACTTAGCCCCTGTACTTTGATCTACAAAGTTTTCAGCTTTATAGCTAGGATCATTTGTACGGTATCTAAGAGGTTCAAATATAGATATTACTACATCACTATCTTCTCCAGGTCTACCTGATTCTTTAATATCATCAATAGTAGGTTCAAAGCTATCCATCTTCTGATATATAGGATTATTAAGGTTCCTGGTAAGCTGACTAACTGGTACTGGTGTAAATCCATAGAAATCTCTGAATACTTGGTTATACTCACTTACCTTATCAATAGCTTCTTTTTTGGTATTTAAGCCTTTTTCAAGCTTGGTTAGACCTAAGTGATCTTCACCTATACCTACTATTAAATCAGGGTCATTAGGTATGTAAACCTTCTTAAATTCACTTATTTCCTCAACTCTACCATGTTTTTCAGCAAAGTTCTTTACATATTTGTATATACCAGTAGGATTCTGCGGACCTTCTACAAAGTCTACCATCTCCAGTATTTCGTCTATATACCACTGGTAATGTAAAAATAGATCATGTTCATCTTTTGTAAGCCTATTATCAGTCCACCAACCCAATAGCTTCTGAATAGGGATATAAATACCTTCTTCTATGAAGATCTTTCTACTAATCCATTTAGCCAGTACATAGACTTTACTTCTTTCCATAGAGAATAGAATGAACTTATAGTTCCTCTTTATATCTCTATTTTTCAGGAAGTAGTCAAAAGGATTAAGGATATACATATCATGCATTAAACTAGTTTTACCTGATCCTGTAGGACCAAATATAAGAGTCATAATTCTTTTACGAATACCTATATATCGGTTAATTCTGTTAAAACCTATTGGTATACCGTTATTCTTACCTTCAATACCTCTTTGAACCTCATCTTTAAGATGATCAAATCCTGATTTAGGTTTTTCTTCTTCTTCCATTATATTTCTACTCCTCCATAGTTAGGTTCTTTCTTCTCTTTATGACCAGCTTTATAAAGCTCTATGAATGGCTCAAAACTTCTCTGATTTAGGTAGGTTAGTGAGTTTTGCATATAGGATAGCTTATTTTGACCTGTTTTCACACTATTTTCCTTCTTTTGAAATACTTCTATCTCTAAGGCTCCAATAAGATCATCTATTGTGTATTCACCTTCATTAAGGATATTTTTGATTTTGGTCTTACAATCATCCTTTTTGACCCTCATAGCTCTAGTTCCCTTAAATGTCCTGTTATTATATTCAAAGGAGTCTGTACCAGGATATATAGTCCACCATCTGTCAAAACCATCATCTTTTACTACCTTTTTGACTAGTTTTACTTCTCCTTCTGTACTGAGGAAAGATAAAAGTTCTTTCCCCAGTAGTGTAATTTTATTATCACTTATTAATCCTTTTCTTACTATAGTATCATACAACGCTTTCAACTTAGTGTTTTCTGCACACATTTCTTCTATATTAACCCCTTCTTCAAAGGATTTTAATAGAATAGCTATGTCAGAAGTATAATTATTTTTGTATAACTCCTTTAAATGGCAGACGCCGAGTAACAGTCCCATAATTTAAAAATCCGTCTTTAGTTTGTACTGCAATATTAGCAGGTTTTTGTGTAAATTCCATCTCTAACTCAAAGTTTTCTTTAAATTCAATTTCAGCTTGAATAAAAGCTGCTTCCTTCTTATAATCTTCTTCAGTCATAATAAAGTTATTTAATTGTTAGTCCATAGTTAGTCATAAACCATTCAAATGTATTAACTGCTTTAGTCTTATTACACTTGAAAATACGTTTAATTAAAGGTATACAGTATCTTTTAAATTCCTCATGTTGTTGTCTGGAGATAGTCCATTTACTTCTCCAGTTCTTTTCAAATAAAGCATCTAAAGTAGTCTTTTCAACTAGATTTAGATGCTTTTCCAGTAGATGTTCCAGGATATTTGATCTATTTACAATCATCTTATTCCTGCTCTTTGAAACCAACCAGCTACAAAACCATTAATATAGTCTTCTTTACCTTGTGTAGGATACTTGTCATACTTATGGAAAGTATCCCAATAGCTTTCAGCTTTACTTCTTACAACTTCTACCTCCTTGAGGTGTTGTTCATACTCTTCGTCAAATGGACGATCTTCTGCTAATAATTCTTCTCGTTCCATAATTTTTTGTTTAAAATAATGACATTTGATTTGGTATAACCTTTATACTCTTTCTACCTTCTAATTTAATCTTATCTATTATCTTGTTAGCTTTATCGATATAATATTGATAATTTAAGTTCATATCTGATATTTTAGTATCTTTAGGTAGATAATTACACTCTTTTATAAGATATTGAGAACCATCATCTCTTTTTTCTAACATACTAATTGGAGCAGCATTTGTTGTACAATGAGGTTCTTTTATCTTAAAAAGCCTTTCGCCAGAATTGGATATATAGTATCTGATAAGCTTCTTATAGATAGATTTAGGCTCATTTCTTAGTTTTTCTATCTTTAATTGACCAATTACTTCAATTAATGGTCTTTTATCTGTTAGATGTTGAAATGTACCATCAATAGTTTCATACCATCCTAATTTTAGTAATTCACTATTAGGGATATCAATAGATTTGCTGTTCTTTATTCCCTCATAATGGAAGTCTTTGGATGCTTTTTGCCTGATACAGAAATCATAGATGTTTGTATGCTCTTTTATGGTCTTTTCAACAGGAATATTATCCATGTAATACTTTTCAAGAGCAATAGCTACTACCTTCTTAGACTTGTTCATTCTTAGTAAAAAGTCTTTTACAAAGTCCCCTTTCAATTTCACCCTATCCTTAGCATCTTTGTCCTTTTTTATAGCCAGATAATCATTAACTGTAGAAAATATCATCTTTTCATACTCAACTTCCTCAATTTCATAAGTTAGCTCTCTGGAGATACTAGTTAACCAATCCTTCTTTATAACATTGAATAGATCTCTTTTATCTTTAGGTATTATAAATGTAGCTCCATCAGTATTAGCCATTATACACTTAATTCCTTGTAGTTCACAAGATTCTATAAGCATTAAAAGACCAAATTCTCCTGTTAAGCAGGTAGCTAAGCCCATTTGTCTATCATATAACCATGATTGCATATCCATAGACTTCCCATAAGGACAGTTACCTGCTTGTTTTAGAGCTTCTACTATACCTTTAATCTTATTATCCTTCTTAGCTAAAGGTTTAAGAGGAATCCTTTCATAGTAAACTCTGGAATAACCTTCAAGAAACTCTTTCCCTAAATGATATGGATAATATTTATTATTAATGATTATAGCTGGATACCATCCACTTACATCTATATCTACAAGATCATTTTTTTCATCAGATTGATATACCTTACCGTTTATTACATTATGCACACCTCCCTTAGCAAAAGTATATTCCTGTCCATAGAATTTTATAGAATTCTCAAAATCTTCATCTATTCCTAGAGTTTTAGACTTAGTTTCCTTTAAAAAGTCTTGCAGATGCTTAGTTTTAAATGATATTGTATTTGGTATACAGTTTTTTAGAGCTATAGACTTTCTAAAGAATCCTTTCTTCGGAAGTTTTGAGTATTCTATTCCTTTACTCTCACAATAGTATTTCTTTATTATTTCGTCACCAATTTTGGCGTTTGAGTTATTTAAACAAGGAATTCCATACTTATCCTGAATATCTAGTCTTATTTGTATCTGATTATTTCCCTTATATAAGGGATGATCTACTTCTCCAATTGTATACAACCATCCATTATAGGTTACTAAGCAATCATTTTTACAGTATTCAGATACTTTTTCTACTTCTTCTTTAGATAAATCTACTTTGTTAAATGGAATGGGAAGTTCCTCAATTAGTTCCATATCCATTTCAAAAGCTAGTCTTTTTAGTGAAACTCTGGCATTTTTGTTATCCCAATGATTTACTCTAAATATATCTATCTGTTTAAATGATAGATTCTTTTCTCTATATTCTGGGAATACCTCATAATTAGAGTTATCAATAGTGTCTTGAGCTTTTTGACATATCTTAGAGGCTATTTCTATCCCACTTGACTCATGCCAGGATTCATAGTTTCTATATATCCACTCTAATATCTGAGCATCAAAAGATAGGGAATTATATCCCACAAGATAGTAATCTTTATGGTTCTCAAGAAATCTGATCATAGAGTCTACCTGATTAATCCATCTATTTACCCTAAATTCATACCATTTATCTCTATCTGGATTATATAACTTGAGTAGAAAGAATTCTAGATAGGTTTCACAATCATAAATGATAACTTTTATATCCATATTTTAAGTATTTTCTTTGCAAATTTACACTATTACAGTGGGTTAGCCAATTTTGTGGATTTTCTAAATAATATACCTCTCCAGGTATAAGATTTATACCTAATATTGTCCATGTCATAAGTTATTAAGCTTTAATCCAGGATTCTGTTTTCTTATCCCAGGTATACCATACATTCTTTATAAAAATAGCGTCTACCACTATTTCACCAGAAATGTCCCAATATCTATCAGTTGCTTTTATTTCCACCCTTGATACTTTATTAGGGTTTTTATAACCAAGGAACCCTCTAACTGAGGATTCCCTGATAAGATCTTCTCTTTGTTTACTCATTTTATATACATGTAAGCACAGAATAGAGCAGCTACTATGGATATTCCATATAGAATCTCACCACCCCATTTAGAATTGTTAAATATACCATCTAACCAAGAACCATCGTCCTTTTTAGCTATATAAAAGAATGGTAATTCTCTATATTTGTTCAATCTAGGGTTAAATACCAAAAGGAACCAGAATGGTGTAAATAGAAGTAACCAAGTTAACTTTTGAAAGTTATGATAGTATGCATGTATCAGGAAACAGAATCCTATTCCTAATATAGCTCTAAATATCCATGCTTCCAAATGGTTGGGTTTCTTCTTTTTAACCTCCATTAACCAAGCATGATATTGTGCATGTAGGTCTATAATATAGTAAGACATCATCATTAGTCCTACTAGTCCTGGCCATAAACTATTAAAGAATGCATATTCTGGACCATATGGATTATGGTTAAGAATAGTACTTGTTGATGCTAGACCTAATCCTAGTATAAAAAATATACTAGCATTAACTATATTTCCTGTTTTAAGTGTGAATATTTTCATGTTTTTTGATTTTTAAATTCTTCTACGTGAGCATCAAACCAATGACTATAATTAAATGTTACTGGTGGATTTGAACTACGATAAGTTGCGTAACTTAGACCAGCAGTACCTAGACTATAAGTTCTACGTTCAGTATACTCAATGTCAGTTTTAGGTTTATTACTAATTTTGGTTATAAACCACCATCCAGTAGGTTTCTCTTTTCTTATTTCTTCCTGACTATAGTAACCATCTAATATCTCGCCTTTTCTAGCACAAGATAAATGACCGTCGAAATGACTTAGTATATCTCTATCAGGATTAGCAGCTACTAGGGACAGATAACTTAACCTATAAGTATTTGGATAATAAGCTATAGTTATTTTACCTGCTTTTACAAGGAAATTAAGGATCTTTTTAATCTGATAGAAAGATAAACCTTCTTCAACCTCTTTCATGTTTACTAGAGCTTTAATCGTCAGATTAAAATACTCATTATCTGTATCTAGATAAACTGCTCTAGCAAGTGCCCTTAAAGCACAATTACCAAAGTTGAACCCAGAATCATAAACTATTTTAACATATTCTCTTCTTTTACTCATATATTAGGGATTTGAAAATAAAAGGGCCATAATAGCTTAAAATGACGTCAAAAGCTACTATGACTATAGTATGGATATATTCCCGCTATAGTACGGAATATTGACTGCCCTCTCATGTTTTATTATACTGTTTCTAATACTCTTTTTTCAAAGTTATAGTCTTCTATAACCTCACCAGCTTCTTCATGAATCTTTCTAAGTTCTAGTAGAGTTACCTCCATAGCCTTAAATAGATTATCTTCCCGTACTTTACATGCCGCATAGAATGTAGGCTGTACACCAGGATAACAAGTATTTAAAAACGTCTTCTCAAGCTTAAATATATCATTTTGACTGTATCCACTTTCTTGAATAAGAGTTTTACCTTCTTCTCTAAATACACTAGTAAGATCTTTAAAAAGAGGATCATAATGATAGGGATCACCAAGAAAACTGCAATTATTTGATCTTAGATAAGCCCATCTATCTGAATTATTAAGTAAATTACCAATAAAACAGGCACAATTGAGCATAGGATTTAGTTCATTTCTTAGATAAGCTCCTACTATCTTATCATATTGTTTTTTAAAAGATTCCATATTTTTAGTATTTATTTTAAATAAAAAGGGGGCTATTAACCCCCTAAAACCCAATCAACGTTAAACAATGCTCCTCGCAAGATACGATGACCTTGGCCTTACAGACCTTGGCATCAAATTTAACTTTAATTATTTTTTTGAAATTTATGTATTCTTCGATTGTTAACACTATAGTCTTGTTCATTGTCTGTTTTTGTTTAAGTTTCCAATATACTCTACTCCATCAATTACAGTAGTCTTAGCAAAAAGTGGTTGAAGATTAGTATAGTTAAAACATTTTAATTGTTCTTCCTCCTTAGTTAGATCAAATTTCATACAAGGAACAATGTGATCTATATGCCATAACTTACCATGATTTTCCCAAGTCATAGTAGGTAAGAATTTAGATTCTAGATATACTACAAAATTACTTATTGTTGTTTGCAATAGATACTCTAATCTTGTTTTTCCTATTTTTCCAAATTTGGGATAATGATGTAATCTATTATTTAAGCTACGAGTTATTCTATCTCTAGGAGTTTTTTTTAATAATTTCTTCTTCTCTGCTCGTTTTTTACTTACCATTTCTCTATGTTTTTCTCTTTCTTCAATACTGAGATTGTTGATCTTGTCTCTTTTTTGAAGATAATACTCCTTTATAGCTTTTTTGAAAGATGGCCTTTTAGAATACTTCTTTATATACTCTTTATGTACATCTTTATGAGTATGATTATAAATAGAGCATCTTTCTAGTATTTTTTCTCTGTTTTTTATATAATAGAGACGGTCGTATTCCTTTTTACAACTTTTACAAAAGGAATACGACCCAGCCTTAAGTTTTTTATCTACTATAAATTCATCAATAGATTTAGAGATTTTACAAATTCTACATACTTTTTCCATAATTTTGTTTTTTACAAATATATGAAAATTTATGTTATAAACATAGTGTTTTAAAATTTTAGTATAATTACTTTAATTATCTTCAGGTTTAAAGTAAAATACTGGTTTATATCCAACTCCTAATAACATAATTATTAAAACTACTAGCATTATAAAACCACCCATCATAAAAGGTATAATACAGAAATACATAAATAATAATTGTTTTCTGTATATAGACCAATAATCACGATTAAATCTTATATACCACTCTTTACGAAGAGTATAAAATAGGATATTCCAGGCAAATAAGCCTGAAAATAACCATAACATTGTCATTGTATCCATAATATCAATAATTCACATGTACTCTATCAGGATATGGATTGTTATAATACTTAACAATACTGTTAATATCGTCTTCCAGCTTCTCAGAAAGTTCTGTTAATCCTTCACCTAGATATACTCTAGCTACACCAAATTTCATTCTGATATAGTCTATTTTTATCTCCAAATCAAGTTTCTCAAATACCTTATCCAAATACTCTACTACTTTAGGATGATGGATTTCTAAACCTGGATGTCCTTCTCCAATGCTACTCTTATACTTCTCGTTGAAATATCTTGCTGTTAAACTCATATTAGTCTTTTTTAAATAAAAAATCCAAATTTCCTATTACATAGCTTATCAAAACCACTAGTAATATAATAATTAATACGCTCATTAGTGCTCAATTAGTTCTTCTTTCTTGGAGAATACCACTCCTTCTTCGTTAGGGAGTTCTACAAATATAGTTACATGATATCTATCTATATCTACAGGAGATTCTTCAATTTTGTGCCACAAGTCTATTCCCTTATAAACCTTGTTAATTTCTTCAATTAATAAGGAGTTATAAATATTCCCTTTTTGAACATTAAAGGCAGCATTACCTTTTCCAGTTTCTATACATAATACTTGCATAATAGTTTGATTTAAAGTTAATAAAAAAGGGCTTATTCAGCCCTCAGTTAAAGATTACCCTACCATTAGTAGGATTTACACAATAAGTATACCCATTTAGGGTATGCTCAAACACTTGCTTCTGTTTAAGTTCATCCTTATACTGGGTAAGAATTTGTCCTCTTTGAATCATATTCAATTTAGACCATTTTAGAGTTAAAATATGCATATTATTTAGTTATTTAGAGTTTATACTAATTCTAAATTGTCTTCAAAATACTTTTTAGCAACATACCATTGATCAGCATGATTCTTAGGGTTTCTCGCAATCATACCACCTTCTAATGTATCTAATGCTTTATCAGCATCACTTACGCTAATTCCTGTCATATCCTCACCTGGAATATATTCTCTCATTTCAGAGAGTCCTTTTCTTCTATATTGTTTAAATTCTGACATATTGTTTAATTGTTTATTTAGTTTTAAAATCGACCTTGGCGCAACAGGAAAAGACCGGCTATTTTATTGGTCTGCATAGTTACAGACAGCGTTTCTATTCTGTATACGCCTAAGGTCAATGTCTTTAAAAACTACATTTCGTTATTTTCGTAGTCTTTGTTTTCCTTGTAAACTATATCACCGGTATCCTCACCGAGAAATGCGTCCATTTCAATTCTAAAGCATTCTGCTCTGGTAATCTTTCCTTCTTTAAATAAATCACCGGCAATAATGGCTCTGGCTTCTAAATATTTCTGTGTCATAATCTTTAAATTTCAGATTCACGCGACAAAACCATATTGTTTTCAAATCTTTGTTCCGAAAGCTCTTTCTCCTTCTCAGCCAGCCTATTCTCCAATTCTTCAATTTTAATATCCCTCTTATTCAGGTTTTCGATTGATAGCTCCTCCCTGAATGCAGTGTTCTTTTTGAACAGATCAAACTCTGATTGCTTCTCAGCCAGTTCAGAGCGAAGGGAGGAAAGTTCTTGATTGATTAGATATTCGAATTGATTTGAAAGCGAATTACGATCAAACCAAATTTTGAATCCTTCATCCGTGTCTGTACCATGAAGAAAAGCTGAAAACATCATCGTCTCAAATGATTGCTTTCTCTCTTCAATTCTTTTTTCCTGATCTGTCATAGTTCTAGTTCTATTAGTTTTTGGATATCTATTTATGGTGTACCCTAATGGAATTGAACCATTAACCTTTTGATTATGAGTCAAATGCTCTAACCAATTGAGCTAAGGGTACTTTAACACTATTTTAGTATAGTATTACCTACTTTAGTTGTTAAAATAACAATTTCTCTACCTTCTGGATAGAATACTACTGTATCTCCAGGTAGGTAGGGAACCCAATCCCTACCATATAAAGTATCTCCTGTCCTTATATCCTTATACATATAAGAATATGTAGGACATTTATATACGCTTTTACAGCCACTTAAGGCTAAAATCAATAGTACTATTACAAATAGTACAAGTAATATATGTCTCATTTTAAACGTCCTTTAATCATTTCTTCACCTACTGTTGAATAAACTTCTTTAGTCTTCCTAGAAAACCAAATAGTGCAATGTTCATATCTTGTCATAATTTTCTAATTTCGTTTCCAATTTGTGATAATCCTCCTATAACAGCCATAAATACTACACCTGACCAGAAAAATCCTGCATCCTTTTCGCCTATTAAATATAGTGTAAGTCCTGCTAATATACCGGCTAGTACTAGTATTCCTATACATACTATTACAAACGCTATGGATTCTATAAAAAATTTCATAATTGTATTAGTTTAGTAATTATACATAAAAATATCCATATTTCTAGCCACCATAGCTTATTTCTATGGATTTTCAAAATTAAAGGTATACCTATAGCTCCAAATAATAGATGGATTAAATCATGGAAATATAACCATATACCTAGGTATGAGAATATGATAGTTAATCCTGTGCAAATATAGTGAATTATTTCCACATATTTAGCCTGTTGAACTACTATAGATATACCTAATCCACACATAAAGAATCCAGCTAATACAAATGACAGACCTGCTAAGTCATTTTGTAAAGCTGCTCCATATATCATCATAGGTATACCTACACCTAGGGTAAACATATCAAATGCTCCTTTATTAGGTACTACATACCAGGAGTAACTAATAGACTTTTGTACACCTACTGTTCTAATAACATAGTAGATATAGAATACAAAGAAAAATGCTTGTAATAGTACTAGTAGTGTTATCATAATTTAATCTTGTTTATATTTTATTAATCTTACTATTAAGTATGTACAGTAAGATATGGTTATTAGAGCATATACACCTAATATTATATTGATTACTAATATTTCCATAAATTATATATCTAGTCTACGTATCCAACCTTTATAAAATGTTCTTTGTGTAGAGTCATTCATAGCTAAATAGGAATACAATAAGATTCTCTCTATTTTAAGCCTCCAAACAAACTCTTCTGTATTACTTAAAGTATATATATCACATTCATTCATGTCTTTTAATACCTTATTTACCTTCTTTTCATATGTCCTAGGTGAACTATTAATCCTTAGATCAAATAGATTTAGGGCTAGATTATAGTCCTTTATATCCATATAACCTTCTTTTACCCAGATATCAAGATATGCGTCTTTTACCCAGAATTCAGCCTCACATACTATTTCATTAGTATTTAGACCTTTATGGATATATCTCCATCCATACCAATCAGGGTTATATTTCCTAGTTATACCACCATATGTTTCACCACCCTTATCAAACTTATGATATACGTAATTACCCTCATGTTCTCTTATTTGTTTATATACGGATGGAAAGTGTGTGATGTGTGCTTCAATCTTTGGTTCTATTACTTTAACAACCTCTACATCTGGTTTGGTAGTATATGTTAAGAATAGAATTGCTAATAGATATCTCATCTGTTTTAGTTTAGTTGAAAATAGTTCTACTAGGTGGATTTAAACCACCGACCTCCCTTAAGTTAATTTGGCAAGGGCGCTCTAATCGGACTGAGCTATAGTAGAAGATTTTTAAGATTATAGAGTTTTTAACAACTCTTCTAATTCTTCAACTGATTTATCACCTAGTTGTTTTTCTTTCTTTTCAATAATGAGAGCTTCAAGTCTCTCTTTTTTAGCTTTTGTTTCAGCAGCTTTCTTAGCAGCTTCTTGTGCTGTGAGCTTAGAACCAATCACATCCTTCAAAATATCCAATTGAAGTGTTAATTCAGTGTTTTTCTCTGATTTAACAGTAATAAAATCCTCTTCTGACTCTTCTTTTAAAGCCTTACTAACGGCCTTAGCCATAGTATTAAGAGAATTCAGATTAAGGTCAAATAGATCTTCTACTGATAGATTACCCTTATTTGAAGAGAATCTTGTTTTGTTTCTTACTGCACGTTCGTAAATATTCATGATTATTTTGTGTTTATTGTTAAAATTGCAGGATTTACTGTACCTTCTTCTGAATCTGAGCCATAGCTCTTATTCCAACTCCTTTTAAAATCATTACCTCTTTCATGACACTGTGATACCATAGCTGCTATAGCACCAGCCATAAAGCCTGTAATACCCTCATCATCTACTTCATCAATGAGTTTACTTGCATCAAATGGTTCATTCTTATCAAGAATCTCCATAACTCTTTGTGCCATTTTAACACAACATCCTCCATAAGAATCTGTATTTTTAGCTACATACTGTTCCCATTTCTGGGGATCTTTTAGATTCATAGTATTTAATTGTTAAAAGTTAATCTTCAAATTTCTAGTAAAAGTACCACTTACCTTTACTATCAGAGAGTTACGTTGAGTTTCAGAGAAACCCACACCTGATAGTTGTAGTTTGCTATCTGGAACCTTTACCTTACCTCCCAATATCTCAAATACCTTCCTGTTCTCATTGAATTCTTCTTTAAGGAATTCATTAAAGAATGGTCTAGGTGATTCATCACTAATACAGTTCTCCAAGAAGAACATATAATGCTTATTACCTGTTGGTTTTTCCCAATGATTAGGTGATAACATAATCTGTTTTACCTTAGTGTAAGTATTAGTTTTTGTACCCCATTTTTCACTGGATTTAACAGCAGATTTAGAATCAGGCTTGGTTTCAATAGAGAATTTACCCTTATTTAAAGTCACTTCAGCTATATCAAGATATCCTGTAAATGGCTTATTATAGGCAAATTCATGTAATTCACCATCAAATTCAATTTCACACCTTACACCGTCAAAGTTTCTATGACCACTGTAGTTATGAATTTTAAAATTATACTTACCGTCCTTCATTTTAGGTCTGTCAATCCAAGTAATATTCTCAACTCCTACATGACTAGGGTTAATCATATCTACATCTAATTGACCTGACATCTTTGTAGATATTCCAGTACGGTCCTTATTAAAGGAACTAAAGTATATATGGTCACCTGATGGTTCAATAGCATGAGCATCTAGGTCTATAATAGACTTCTTATCCTCATTCCACTGAATAGAGAATCTTAATACACCATCTACTTTACCACCTGCTGCCTTTACTCTCTCTTTCATTGAATCAGTAATACCCCCTGTATAAGACCAAGAAAAGAGATTATCCCATTTAAATAGAGATTTGGCATTCTTATCTTGTCCTGTAATTAAGGATACAAAGTTATTCAAATGATTGTTCTCAAGCAAGACTTCTATGGATTTTGATTTAGGAATTATTTTTTCTATGAAGTCATTAATAGAGATTTCTTCTAATTTAGACAATGTGCGAGGATTTACTAATGTTTCTTTGGATATTTCCTTAAATACATCAGTCAACTCTGAACTTTTGTCAGTATATAGAATATTCTCTACATTCAGATCTGCCAAATTAGCATATCTTCTCTCCATACTTTCAACTAAACCCATTTCTTCAAGCTTTGTTTTAGCTTGTTCTACCATTTTAGGTGTTACTAGGGATGTAGGTCTTTTATAATTAGTTGGAGCTACTACCTTTTCAAACTTAGTAACAGCCACATCTAAATCTACACCTTCAGATAAATCTATTAATAGAGTACCAATAGATGTATTTCTGATTCTACATAGAGCTTGACCTACTGTTGTAGAAGCTAACCAAGCATATACATCCTTATTTTCAACCTTATTATAGGCTTTTTTAAGGTCTAGGAACTTATCCAGTATACCTTTAAATTCAGGTCCTTTATATAAAGAGCCTTGAGCTATTAACTCAAGAATAGTTTCAATACTATCTTTAGTAAGTTCATCTAATGATCTCTTAAGAACAGCTTTATCATCCCTCTTCTCTGACCTTTTAGAATCAATATCCTTAGATACAACAAACTTATTCTCTAATTCAATATAGAAATGGTTCCATATTTCACCAGATGTTTTATCTAGATTCTTATCTGTACCACATTTCTTAAATTCATTATAGAATACATCAGTAATAGGTAATGAATGGATGTATACCTGTAGATTCTTGATACTATCTCCAAATTCAGGTTCTACAGTAATATTATCCCAAATTGAGACTATATTCCCATTTATAATACCTACTATACCACCATATTGGCGTAAGAATGACTTACAGCAGTTACAGTTATGGTGTTGTCTTTCTGCTTCTGGGAAACCATTTAAGTATTCTTCCCAGATCTTATCTCTATCTATACCTACATAGAAGAGCGTTGAAGTTGATAGCTTCTTCAGGTTTTCTTGTACCTGTAATTTTACTTTATTGAACATATTAGTAGTTATTTAGTATAGTCCCTAACCCTTACCAATTCCTTAAATGGAGATTTTGCAAGCTTATTAATGACTTCTATAAACTTATAGTCTCTACGAGCTAATACTTTGTCAATTCCTTTCTTTTTCATATTATTATTTGGTTAAGAAGTAATCTCTTATAAAATTAAGTAATAGGTATAATGCTCCATATAAAAGGAGCATACCTATTAGTACTTTGTAAAATCCGTATTTTCTCATAATAATTAATTATTAGTTAATTGTCCGATTAAAACCAGAGCATAGACTAAAAGACCTAATATAGTTACAGCACCTACAATTATAAGTGTATAAAGTGCTTTTATTTCTTTATCGTATCTCATTTTTTTACTATTTTAATGGTGTCACCTACTTTATATTTATTACAATCATCAAAGAATTCCATTCTGAGACTTAATTCACCCATATTTTGTGCAGTATGATAACATCCTTCATTTTTACCAAGACGTCCTGAACGTATATTTGTTATGACAATATACTCTGTATTATCTACTACTAGAGTACAAGAAGAAAGTAAGATTACTAGTATTAATAACTTTTTCATGGTTTTAAATTTTTAACTAGTTCTTTTCTTAAGTGATCAGCATCTGACATATCTCCTAGTTTTTGTAAACTACAATAGATATATTTTAGGGATTTGAGCTTTTGCTCTTTAGTTAGTTTCATGGCTTTATATCTTTAGGTAATTCTACATTAACAGCTAAAACCTCACCAATAATTCTACGTACCCCTGTAACCCATTCTTCTTGATGTACATGGGGTAAATCTCCCTGTAACATACCTAGACCTTGGTCAATATTTGCTAATATTAGCAATAATTGTTCTACTCTTGGATCTTCTTTCATGAGTTATTATATTTAGATATTCCATTGGCTATAACAATAGAACATATTAGTAAAGATGTTCCATTACATACAATACCAAATATACTATTGTGCAATAGGGATGAAATTAACCCAATTAAGGAAGCAATAAATACAAATACGATTATTAAACTTTGTTTCATAACTATTTAATTTTAGCTTTTCTACATAATAAACTAGCTATCATAACCCTTCTTTCAGGACCACAATAGTTCTTTTTAGCACCTTGTGCATATCTAATGAATGTTTTCATAATTTTGAATTTAAATATTTGGTTAATCCCCATAAAACACAGTTTTTTCTGTACTTTCTAGCTGATTTACTTATGTTACTAGGCCATACAAATCTTACTAATTGAGATATGAATATAAATGTTTTCATAGTTTAATTTGTTTAAAAAAAGACCAGATATAAGTATTTCTACCTATACCTGATCTAACCCCTAACCCAAAAGTTTTATTATTCCACTGGTGTAAATGTAGTTCTAAATTCTGTTGTCTTACCTGATTTAAGATCATAATACTCTCTCCATCCAAATCTTGGTTGAATACTGCCAAGTATTATATATCCATTATCTTTAATGTATTGAGTACCAACTATTACGTCCTTATTCAATAGTTTTTTCATTACTATAGCTAGAGGACAATTTCTGACATCTGTATACCTGGAATTCTCAACATAATGCTCTTTAGTTATTACTATTTCTATTGTTTCCATAATTTTGTTTAGTTTAAGGGTTAAAAATAAAAGAGCAGTAGGGTTATTATGGACTTCATAACCCATGAATACCTATCGGTATTTTTTAAACCTATCCAAAGGCTGCTCAGTTTTGTTGTAAAAAATAGAGAATAACCAGCACTATTTCTGTTAGTTTAGCAAGCTACTTATCATGTTATCCTCTATTTATATCTTTATGAAAATACTATAATATCTATAACCATTCCTATAGTCATCATAGATAATACAGTAACAAATAGTTCAGGACTTTCTTTATCAGTCCGTATATTCCACCATTTACATAATGGGATACATAAAAATGCGAATACTATAGTAAATATCATGTTATTTTATGTTTTTATTAAAATATTCTTCAGAGTTGTCCCTATTCTCAGAAATAAGATTAAAAGGAACTTTCATTTTAATAGACATATCAAAATAGAAATCAAAAGCATATTTAATAGCTTCTTCTCTAGTATACATCTTCTTTTCATTCTTATGAAGAGTAATGTGACCTTGACTATTCAGTTTAATATTAGGTGTTAAAGGATTGTATCCTCCTGAACCATCTCCACCATTATCTAACCAAATATCCCCATATTTCTGTTCACATTCTACAAGAACACTTGATTTATCCTTCATCTCACCATCTACAATAGCAGACAAATGTTTGGGTGAGAAGTGTTCTGGTAGGGCTAATACTTTGAAGTCGTAACTGGTAATGTCACCATTCATTTGGAACAGTTTCTTATACATGGTATTGTATGACCAATCACCCATTTCTTTACCAATATTAGAGCTTATCTTCTCACTGAGTGATATTAGGATTGGTTTGAGATACTTGTGTTGAGTCTTAGATGGTACAAATCCAAACATAGCATATCTTTCTCCATTATTTACTACTTTTAGGTTCTCCTCTTCAGTACATTCAACCAATACCAATTGAGCTTCTGTTACTGGTATTTGGTAATATCCACCATTATACAATTGATAGTTCACTGCTGTGTGCATTCTCGTGTCTTTTACCTTTATAGTATTCATAGACTTTGATTTGCGTAGTAAACATTAGTTAAGTAATGTTGTCTATTTTCAGACAATGTAACTACTTCTAAGTTATCTACATGGTTATTTAATTTGTTTGAATCTTTATGATTAACTGTCATATCACTATTAGTATCTAAGCCTAGAAATGCTTGAGCTACCATTCTGTGAATCATAACAGATGTATCTTCAGTATCTTTCACAAGAGTAAGAGAATAATAACCAGAAGTATTTATCCCAGGTTTTAGTATTCTACCTTTGTGTACTCTTCGTTTACCATTAGAATAGATGATAAGTCTATCTAAGCTTCTAATATTACCAAATGAGGAAACTTGATAATTACCTTCATACCCTACTATATCTCTCCATTCCTCCATTTGATTTGCATTGTTTTGGTGTTTAAAATGTTATTAATAACTCTTCTGTCCAATATCTAGTTGGAATGTTAAGTACCAATGGAGTGTATTGGTATAATCCGTCCTTTCATAACATCTTGTCAACAAACATTAACTGCTAGAACAGATCATATATGAACACTAAAGTTCAATGGATGCTCCATGACACAGGCGTACTTTACGCGTTTCAGCCTGTCGCCTATCCAAGTCCTGTTAATTCAGGTTTCATTATACGTTGTTTGTCTTCAAGCAGAAGAGTTAATATCTTTATAATAGTCCTAAATAGGCTATAATAAGCCAAATACCTAATAATGAGGTATCTGTGATTAATAGAACAGCTATTACTGGTCCAAATTTCTGATCTTTGTCCCTAGATATCAATAAAGCCACTATAAGGAAAAAGAAGAATACAAAGAATAGTATAGGTATAAATATTAAATAGTTCATATACTTATGAATTTAGTTTGATGTGATGTTTTAACCATTTTCTTCTGGGTATAATCCATCCAACTGGCCAATAATGAAGATTATTCATACAAATGAGTGTAATAATTCCTGACCATTTAGCTGGTCTATTGTCTTGTATATATTTATATAATCTCATTAATTCTTCATAGTTTATGTGGCCATGTACTTTTAGGTTACAAGCCCAATTACATAAACCAGTAAGAAATAACTCCTCATGTTGGAGCATTATTTCTAGTATTTCTTTGATATTTCTCATAATTTTAGGGTTTTAAAAGGGTTAAAAGTAAGATTAGAAGAAATTATAAAGACCTAATCTAATGTAGTGACCGTGGATCTAACCATTGTAGTCATTTATTCTACTCTTTGTATTACCTCCAATTATACAGGTGTAATACAACCTGTTTACTCACTAAGCATATTAAGGTGAGTTTACGATCTTTAAAAATAAGCCTATTGTTACACCAAATGAGTACTAATGGCCAATTTTCCTCATCCAGGCAGCATCTTCTAACCTTGAAATGTATCCACAGGTGGCTGCTTATATCTATATACTGGAGCTGTAGCTCCTACTACATGTAACAAAATATCCTCAAATTGATATTACTGGCGTTCTATAGCCAAATAATAGAGCAATTGTGTTCTTGGATACTTATCAGCTTATTAGATTATAATGTCTTACCATACTCCTAAGACTGAATAGTGGATGAATGCAGCCATATCTTAGTTTCTGGATTTTGGTTACTTCTGGCAATACAAGGCCATTTGTTGTTATTGGTATCTATTCTTACCATCAACCTATTTTAGGTAGGTATTTTAAAAAAGAGTTAATAGCTCTACCATTGCTAGTCTTTGAGGGCTTGGAGGATATCACCTTTAATAACTCTTTATATCTTTAAAAACTCTTCTGTCCAGTCTAACCACTTATCACTGGAGTCAGTATTATTTATGAGCTAAATCATCAAGATAAAGCTCAAATGTCTTGCGCCAATAGTTAACCCATTTAGAATCCCAGTCCCAAACAGTTAATATGACTGAAACTATCATTAATGGACTTAATGCTAACATAAATAGAACAATATAGAATAGACTTTTCATTATATTAAGGGTTTAAAATTGCATATATCCTTCACCAATAGATTTGATTGGAAGTCTACCATTTGGTGTTGGATAAGACATACCAATCTTTAGAAGCCCAGTAACAGGTGTATAAATGCCTTTATCTGGAATATTAACTCTTCTTACCGCTACTCCTTCATGATGATGTATCACTTGAGTAACAATAGCTGGTGTTATTGAGTAATTGTGCATGAATAGCTTCATAATCTAACTGTGGCTTGGTTTATATTCAATATCTTTATCTACCTTACCATCAATAATCTTAGCTAAATCATCAACTAATTGAATAGCCTGTTCTTCAGTTAAGATAATATCAGCAAAGCCTTTACCATTGAATTGTATGGATCTATTAACACCATGTGAATGAAGAACACTAATCATTATATCTCTATCATATTTCTTACATCCAATGACATCTTTACCATATACCCTTAGAGTATCAGGTAATAATTCTAAATCATCTATTTCTCTAGGTTTCATAGTTTAAGGGTTTAAACGTGCAATATGTTGTTCAATAGTGTTCTGTTGTTCCCAGTATTCAAACTGAGCCATATCCTGGCATTCGTCACAAGGCTGTAAAACGCCTAAAATGACTTGTAAACCAGTTAAATTACAATTCATACCACATACAGGACATATAATATCCTTCTTTGTATCTGGTATATCTATTGAGATAGTAACCATTTGCTTCTTAGATTATTATAGGTTGTATTAATTGTTTGTATAGATCCATTTCTAAAATATACAATTGTATCATCATTATGAGTTGATCTTATTGCAATTACCTCATTAAGATCAAACATATATGGTTCATATGTAACACTACCATAATGATCTCTTAAATATATTTTACAGTCTATTAAAATAGGCATAATATTATGTGTTTAAATGATAAAAAATAACTTTCACAATATTACACATTGATACATTACTCATCTATTATTGTTTCACCAGCCACTTAAGGTTTAAACTGGACTAGTCATAATATATGACTGCATTTGTAAGCCTGTAGATTGGATGAGAGTTAAATGTCATAAATAAAGGAGATAAGAGTCCGTCTGACCCTTATTCTCCTTATAACCCTAACCTGCAAATGTCATAATAATCATAAAATAGAGGTATAGAATGATCAATTCTACTTATTCTCCCTATTTTATTAGCTCCCTAGACAGGATTAATTGAATATACCTATTCAAAAGCTTTATAAAAGTTATTTCCAGAGCTATTATAAGGTTTGCAACCCTCTACAATAGATGTTAGATAGTCTAAGAATACTAGACTAAAGGGACAATATTCTATTCTACCAATCCCTATATTAGGTAGAATATATCTGATTTAACTCACCAGCAGCTTAATGTCTTAAAAATACCCTGACTTATCCAACTTACAGGTATTATGGCTGTCCTCATTATTTGTAAATGAGTTAGGAATAAACTATGAGATTACTCTTTTACTCTCTTTTTGGTTACGTGGATAGTCAGTCCAGATATACGACACAGCATATCAGTGCCCCCATATAGGCATCACCCTATTTCTCATCATTCAGGAAGGAATTAGTCAGTGTATGTGCTGACTCGTATCATTAATGCTATTATAATTGCACCCTATAAATAGAGCTTAATGTTCACCATCAGCTTGTTTAAAGACTATATCTTGATATTCCCTATAACTAGAAGATAATAAAAGCTTACATTCCAGATTAAACTGTTGATCTGTAAGCCTATCCCAAGAATAATCTACTTTTAGTCTACCAAATGCCTCATATAGAGCTTGTTGATTAGCTCTTATTCTCTTATCATACTCTTCTTCTGTTAATTTAGGCATATATTTGAGGTTTAATTTGATATCTAAAGGATTAATAATGTACTATTCATAATCACCTAATTCATCATAAGCCCTCTCAAGATCATAATTCTCTTTACTAGACTCTATTGAATCTAGTATATCTTGAGCCAATAACTCAGCATGTTCTTGTGAATCAGCTTCTAATGTGGTATAATATGTTAACCATGAGTCTGATTCATTCTCTTTGAAATAAATGTCAAATTTAGGCATATTTATAGGATTTAGAGGTTAAAATCAAAGTAAAAAAGGATTTCGGTATATGTAATTACCCTACTTTCCAATGGTTATCCGCACTTCCCCCTTCTTTCAACATTTTCAGGGCCTATCAGTTTATTGTGCTTACTTATCACTCAACTGGCAGAAAGTCAATGAATTAATAAATTTAATGAAAAATACATAAAACACAGAGCTAACCAAAGCTTTTAATAATAAACTGTGTATAAAAGGAATAATCTTGCTTTATTAACCCTAACCAAAGGAATACATACACCTCATAGGATATAGAACGGCTTTATTACAAGATTATATTATAAAAATAACATTACCCTTGGTTTGATTTATCAGGCTTATCCTAATCTAATATAACACATGTATATTCTAAGATTAGTCTATCTGTCTGTAACTATTGTATTATAATGCTATAAAGTGTCAATACCTAGGATTATGACGTATTGGATTATGAGGTATTATAACCCAATAAGGGTAATACACCCTCATTTTTACGCTAATTTCAAAGATTTATCACAAATTATTTGTATATATTAATTACTCTGTGTATATTTGTGATAAAAATAGATATATGTGGAAGAAAATAGACGAAAGATATTCAATATCTGATGAAGGTGATGTATTTGATCACAAGTTAAACGTAAATCCTAAGAAATGTATTAGCAACTGTGGTTATTATAGAGTGAGTATTCATGGTAGAATGACTGCTCTACATAGATTAGTTGCTTTACATTTTATAGATAACCCTGAAAACAAGCCAAATATCAACCATAAAGATGATAATAGGACAAATAACCACTTTTCTAACTTAGAATGGTGTACTCAGAAGGAGAATATACAATACTCCTATAGATATGGTAGGTTATCAGGTCGTACTAAAATATCAGTAGCTGATCTAAGGTTTATAATAGAGGCTTTGAATAGCAAATCACACTCTGTGAAGGAATTAGCCAATATGTTCAATGTGAAGACCAATACAATATATGCATATATACAAGGAAGAAACCTCAAAAGGTTAGAAATAAAGGTTTGAGAAACCCCGCCCACACCTCCCCATATACCTATTATATAGAGAACAAAATAGAAAGATTGGGGGATTATCAGTCCCCACAATCCTTAGAATGCGATCAGTTCTTCCAGAGAAGCAGCAGTAACAGGAGCAACAGCTTCTACTTTAAGAGTATCAACGCTAATTTGAGCCAAGCCTTCAGTTCCAGCAGGCATACTAATGAACAAGCGACCATCCTCGTTCTTCAGAATGCTAAGCCCAGCTAACTGCTTAACGTTCATTTCTTTAGCGCGAAGAGCTTTACTCACCTTCTCGCTACAAGGAACAACAGCAGATTGACCAGCAGCATTAGTAATCACCAATGCTACTCTTTTAGAGCTATCGGTGAAATTACTAGGAATGAAAGCAATTGAGCCTTTCTTACCTGCATTCTCTTTCACAGTTCCAAGATCTTCCAATGTAGACTCAGAACGAACAAATTTCTTGAAATCAAGCATAATTTTAAAGTTTTAGTTTGTTAAATTTAGACCAGGGGATAACCCCAACCTTCAATTATCAGGTGGGGTTGGATGTTGGAAGTACCCTCCTCTCCCATCTATATAAAAAGTTTCAAAATTTGGAAAAAATTTCATAATAAAAGCTTGGAACTACCAAACCCTTTCATTACCTTTGTATCCATGATTAACCTTTTACCCGCATATTGCCATAATTGGGCCTATTTAAATGATAGGGTGGGTATGGTATAACTGATTTTTTAGAATTTGTTTTAATCATATAGCTGCCCCGTAAGGCAGCTTTTTTGTTTATTGGGGGGTCATGTTCCTTGGCTGGCGATAGACACTTGCAATGTCTGTGTGTAGGGTTCGAAACCCTAACTTTCCACATATCTAGATGTATATCAATTGGTAGATTACCTGCATTGGACGCAGGAGGCTCCAGGTTCAAGTCCTGGTATCTAGACCATACACTTTAAGCTGAAGGTAGCTCACTCGACTCCAAATCTTGTGGCAGGGAGTTCGATCCTCTCAAGGTGTGCTTCAAGGGTCGGTAGCTTAATTGGTAAAGTGGTAAACTGTTAATTTACTCGCTGTGAGTTCGAATCTCACCCTTCCCTCATATGCTCCAGTGGCTACTGTTGGTAAGTAGTGACAGACTGTAAATCTGTTGCCTTCGGGCTTCGTAGGTTCAATTCCTACCTGGGGCACTTTTTATTTTATAAATCATTAGGATCTTACAAATAGTTTTTGTAACTTTGGGGATGGCTTATAAAAATAAAGAAACTCGATCTATGTACTCCAAGGAGCGTCCCTGCTCAGTTTGTCAAATATCCAAACCTAAAAGTGAGTATAATGTTAATCAACAGAGATGTAAAGATTGCGAAAGTAAAACATTAAGAAAATGTTGTAGGTGCAATTCTATAAAGGAAGAGGTAGATTTTCCCAAGGATAAAAGTAAGGGATCTGGAATCAGTTCATATTGTAAAAAGTGTAAAAGTAAAAGACAGGGTAAAAGGATAAGGATTAAAAAATATAAAAAGAAGGTCACTCCCCTGGTAAGATTAAGATGGATGTTTAAGGATTCTATCAGGAGGCTGAATAGGTGTAAGACATCTAGTACATTTAAGACGTTAGGTTTTACTAAAGAAGAATATATATCTAAATTTCCAGTTATACCTGAGGGAAAACATCTAGATCATTGTATACCATTGTCATGGTTTAAAGAAGACACTCCTATTAGTATTAGCTGTAATTTACATAATCTTCAACTTCTTGACAGTTTTGTCAACTTAAATAAGAAAAATATTTTCTGTCATAAACCTTCTGATAATCAGTATATTGAGAAAGTTTTACCTTTTATAAAAGAAGAACAACTTGCTAATGTGAAAAATCTGCTATAACTTAGGGGTCAGGATGGGCGGGTTAAGAATAGAGAGGAGCTATATAACGTAATACGATACTCCTGATAGGAAGATATAAATGCTAGTGTGGTTGAGTGGTTAAACACAGTTCTGCAAAAACTGGTACGGAGGTTCGAACCCTTTCACTAGCTCTTAAATATAAGTATATGGTAAAACCAGCAAATGTTAAACGTAGAATTGAACGTGCCAAAAAGAAGGTAGAGGAGCTAGAAGAACTAGCTTTTGAACATGGATGTGATTATTGTGATGAGTTAAACAGTAAAATAGAGGATCTGTATTGTAAAATACACAAAGAACAGGAATTACTCAAGCAACTTTTGAGATAATATAGCATTACTTTCTAATAAAGTTTGTTATTTAACAAATAACCAGTTATATTTGCATAATTACATATGGAAAATAAAATAATAACTCAGAGATTAAGAAGAATAGAGGAGAATATCCTTCAGAAGGCGATTAGATACTATACTATATTGTCTTCTATTAATGATCTTCAGATGACTGAGCGAGAAATCCAACTAGTTGCCTTTACAGCAGTGAAAGGGAATATATCCCATCCTCATAATAAAGAGGAATTCTGTAGAATATATAGTTCGTCTTATCAAACTATCCTTAATATGACACTTAAACTGAAAAGATTGGGGGTTTTAATTAAGGATAACTCTAAGATTAAGGTAAATCCTAAAATTTTGCTGGATTTTAATAATGATATAGTTCTTCAAATAATTTTAAATGGACAAACCGCTAAACCAGTCAGCTAAGGATTATGTTATGAGAGTTATGTCTCTTAATATGGACATACCTTTAAAGACAATTGAGGCTGTGGTGAATAACCAATTTGAAGAGGCCCATAAAGCTCTGAAGGATAACTGCTCAATTGAATTATCTGGCTTATGTAAGTTTTTATTTAATAAGAAAAAGGCAGGAAAGGAGTTTGAAAGGCAGCTTTCGAAAGAGGCGATGTTCAGAAAGATCCTGTCCAGCCCTGATTTAACTGAACAGAAAAGGAGATCAACAGAATTAAAACTAGCATCTACTCTTAAATGGATGGATGGAATAAAACCAAAATTAGTGAAATATGGAATCATCAAAGAAGAAGGTGAACCAGATAGTGGAGGGATGGAAGAACAAACTCTTTCCGGAGGAAAAGATGAGGGAGTTGATAGACCAGACCTATCTGGAGAGAAAGAAGATATGTGATGGATGTGAATTCTTCTCAGAAAACAAGAAGAAAACAGGATGGACAACTTTAAGACCTGATGAACACTGTACTGATTGTGGATGTCCTACAACTGCGAAATTAAGATGTTTATCCTGTAATTGTCCTAAAAATTATTGGACAGAAGTAACTTAATATGATATGGAAGAAGACGATAAAAAATTCACAATAAGAAAAGTTCCTATTGAAAAGTTCATTAAGATCCTGGGGGAGTTGTATGAGATGGGACTTGACTATGTGGACATAAGCTGTACTAGAGTTTCTGAAATTGAGGATAATGTGATTCTTGGATATCAAAAAGACTATATGAGTTCAGAAGCTACGGATGAAGCTTTTACTGAATTGAACGAACTAAATGATGAAAATGATGAGTCTGAAGGTTTAACAGACGATGATATAAACCAAATAACTTTATGAGAAAGAAAACCAACAGTCATTATAAAGAGATATTGACACAACTACAAGAACTAAAAACTCGATATCCGAGCTATTCCCTGGGAATGCATCTATCTACAATAATCGATGATTATGGGGATATTTGGGGTATTACAGATAAAGAGTTTGCATATGCTGTAACTAAGTATATGGCTAAACTAGAAATGGATGTTCCACGGGAAACCTCTAAAGATGAAATCGATCAAATCATTAGAGATGGAATGAACCTAACAATTAACTCTGAAGAAGAATAATGGCAAAGAAAGCAAATAACTACGTATCAACTGAATTAGATTGGGCTGAGGCTCAATTAGTTACATGGAAAGCTTATGTAGATGCTAATCCTCTTCATCTATTGAAAGATAGAATTGAGTGGAAACCAACATCCAAAGGAGGAATGTTACCTATGGTAATCGCTTCAATTGAAGCACAGGGTAAATTCATACAAGAAACTATGAAGAACTATTTGTCACTATTAGAAGTAGTTGACAAACTACGAGAAAAGGAAGAAGCCAAAGTAGAAGTGCGGGGTAAAGGGGAACTCTCAGGTAACGCTGGAGAGTGGCTTAAGGATAGAAAATGATAAAGGAACTAAATACTCTAAGTGATTTAAAATCAATTGATTATAAAGACTGGTTCATAAACCAGAAAAGGATACCTGATGCCAATAGTGCAGAGGCAAAACCTTTTTATGATTTCCATAAAGATATATGTTTAAATGGAGCTATGATGGATGGGGTTTATATTAACCCCTTTTTATATTGGCACTTAAACATATGGCATACTGAAGTAGATATGATTGATGAGAGAGGTAAGATCTCTCAAAAGTATGCAAATCCATATCTTAGAGATAATGAGTGGATCGTTACAAATGAAATAGACAGGGCTGAAAAGGAGAAGAAAGGATTAGTTATATTAGGAATTAGACGTTTTGCTAAATCAGTACTTGAAGCTAGTTATATATCATTAGGTGCTCAATTTGATGAAAACTCGCAGAATGTAATTGCTGGACTTAATTCTCCTGATATAAAGCTAATTACAGATAAGATAGATAAGGGACTTAACTTTATACCTCAATACTGGAGATGGCAAAGGATTGAAGACAACTGGAAAAATCAAGTAACCCTTGGGGTTAAAACTAAGGCAGGAGAAAGAATCCCATTCTCTTCCATTCTTATCAGGAACCTAGATGATGGTAATAATGAAGAAGGTATTGCAGGTACAAAACCAAGAAAGCTAATTATTGATGAAATTGGTAAGGGTTCTTTCCTAAGAGGTTTACAGGCTGCTATACCAGGATTTACAACTCCATATGGTTGGGGATGCTCACCTATCCTAACAGGAACAGGTGGAGATATGAAGAAATTCATGGATGCCAAATCATTAATGTTTGATGTTGCTAACTTCAACTTCCTAACATATAATAATGAAGCAGATACAAGAAGAGTACATGGTCTGTTTATAGGACATAAATATAGAATGGAAGCTAAGGAAGAATCCACACTTGGAAACTTCCTTGGAAAACCAAAAGATAGCCAATTACACCAGATTAATATGCTGGTTAGTAATGAGGAAAAGGCTAATAAGATTACAGATGATAACCTAGCTAGGCTTAAAAAGGCAGGAGATAGAATAGCTTATCTTAAAGAAAAGATGTACTACCCTAAAGAGGTAGATGATATCTTCCTTAATGAGGATACTAACATATTTGATATAGATGCTGCCAGAAGGCAGAAATCAAGAATACTACAGAATGGTCATCCAGGAACTCCTGTAATACTTTATGCAGATGAGTCTGGGATTAAACATGAGTTTACAGACAAGTTACCTATAACTAACTTTCCATTAAAGAACTCTGATAATAAGGATGCTCCTGTAATGATATATGAGTTTCCTATTTCAAACGCTCCTTATGGGTTATATGTAATAGGAGTTGACCCTTATAGACAAGGTAAGGCGGCTTATAGTACATCTTTAGGATCAGTAACTGTATATAAACGTATGCATGATATTCTGGGTGAGAAATTCCAGGATATGGTTGTAGCTACTTATGCTGCAAGACCTGATAAAAAGGAGATCTGGGAAGAACAAGCTAGATTACTTATTAAGTATTATAATGGTAGAGTACTTTGTGAAAATGATGATATATCATTTATAGAGTACATGAAAGCCAAAGGGGATGCTCATTACCTAGAAAAGCAACCTGATTGGTTAAGAGAAATAGTTCCCAATACTACTGTTAGTAGGGAATATGGTATACATAGATCATCAGATAAGATTATTGACTTCCTTCATAATTGTGCAAAACGATATACTGAGGAGATAGTTAGAGAAGAAAAGGATGAAAATGGTAGTATTATAAGTCAAGTGACAGGTATGAATAAAATACTTGATCCTGTATTCCTTGAGGAAATTATTCAATATAATGAGGAAGGTAACTTTGATAGATTAATATCATTTGAGTTAGCTATAGCCCTGGCTTATAAAATGGACCCTATCTATGGTAGGATACAAGGAGAAACAGACCCCAGAGTTAAAGCCCTATATAATAAGGAGAAGAATAAAAAAGCCCTTTTTAATGACTCTAGAGGGTTATTTAAGACTAAAAAAAGAAAATTGTTCACATAATGGCAATCATAAGATACACAGAAGATTCTATACCGAGATACGCCTATTTGAATATCTTCCCTGATCAGTTTAAAACTGAAGCAGAAAAACAGGAAGATTCATGGGTAAAGAATACAATGGATTACTTTGCTAACAAAGCATATTCAGAGTATATTAAAAACAGAGATACATTTGTAAAGAACTATGATCTGGTAAAAGGAATCCTTAGAACTGAGGATTTCTATCAGGAACCTCAAGTAAGAAGCTTTGGTGAAACCCTTACAGCAGATATTCAATTACCTTCATACGTCAAACATTACTCTATTATAACAACCCCTCTTAATGAACTGGTTGGTGAAATATCCAAAAGACCAGATGAATATAGAGTAAAGGCATTTGACGAAGAGAGTAAGTCTGAGGAACTAGCTTATAAGACTGATATTCTACAGAACTTCATTATTACTGAAGCAAAGCGTAAGATATTAGAAAGAGCAGCAATTCAAGGACATGAGTTAGATGAAGAAGAGCTTCAATCTATGACCTTGGAAGAAGTGAAGGATGAATTGGATGACTATACCTCTACTGGTGAAAAGTGGGGAAATCACGTTCTAACAGCCCTAAAGGTTGAATTCAATATTAAAGAAAAGAGTGAAGAAACCTTTAGAGATCTATGTATCTCTGCCAGGGAATACTACCACATATATGAGGATAACTCTAAACTAGGTTTTAATGTAGCAGTAGCTAACCCTAAAAATGTATGGTTCTTAACTACTCCTGATAAGAAATATATCTCTGATATAACTGGCAGAAACCAAGGAGCATATGCTGCTGGTACTGTGGAAGTTATGGAGTTTTCTGAGATTATTGACACTATCCCTGATCTTACAAAAGAAGAGATTGATCATCTTAGAAAAGGACTTCAGGATTATGGTCTTATTAATGTTAGGGATTCTAACTTAGGTAATCCTGATGTGGAACCTGGGATAGAGTCTATTAAATATGATACATATGATCCTTTGGTTCTACAGACTAGAATGATGGTAGAAAGTAATCTGAAAGAAAATAACGATTCTCTTACAGATTTTCTAGGACTTAGTTCTAATACTACAGCTTTTGGTTATAAATATGCAGTTGTGAGGGCTTACTGGTCTTCTAAAAAGAAAGTAGGTAAAGTTACATATATAGATGAAGCAGATAATATACAAACCACTTTAGTAGATGAATCCTATGTATCAGGAACTATTCCTACAGAAACAGATATAGAATGGGGATGGGTAAATCAATGGTATCAAGGAACTAAGATAGGTCCAGATATCTATCATATTAAACCTTTTAGACTCCTTTCTTATTGTCCTATTATAGGAATAAACCACGAAATAAAGAATACAGAAGCTAAATCTCTTATAGATATGATGAAACCTTTTCAGGTTTTATACAATATCTGTATGAACCAGTTATACAAGCTCTTGGAAAAGGAAATAGGTAATGTAGCTGCTGTTAACTTAAGACGTATTCCTAGAGTTAAAGATGGTGATGCCCAAGATGATATTGATGCATGGGAAATGGAAGCAAGGGAGAGAGGTATCATATTCGATGATGACTCCCCAGAGAATACTAAAGCTCCAGTTTCTAATCAGAGTGTAGCTAAGAATGTAGATCTTACAAGAACTAATGAGATTCAATCAAGATATAGTCTTGCTATAGCCCTTAAAAACGAATGTTGGGAGTTAGTAGGTATGTCTAAACAGAGATTAGGTTCTGTTTCTGCATCAGAAAGTGCTACTGGTACTAATGCTGCATTGACTCAATCTTATAATCAAACTGAACCTATGTTTGTAGCACATGAGTATGTACTTGGTCAATTATACCAAGCTCTACTGGATGCTGCTCAATATATAGAAAGTCAAAAACCAGAATCCACATTATCCTACATCTCCTCTCAGGGAGAATCAGCTTTCATTAAAGTGAATGGTGCAGATATCAGATTAAGGGATTTAAAAACCTTCCCTACTAATAGACCTGAAGATAAGAAATTGTTTGAGGAAATCAGATTACTTGGTCAACCACTTATGCAGAATGGAGGTTCATTATATGATGTAATTGAATTGTTCTCAACTAACTCTATCAGGCAGATGAAGAAAGTCTTCAGATCCCTTAAAGAGAGACAAGAACAAATGCAGAATACCTCAATGCAGCAAACTCAGCAGGAAATTGAGCAAAATAGAGAAATTGCAGAAGCTCAACTTGCTCAAGCTAAACAAATCCATGATGAGGATGTTATTAATGAAAATTATAACAAAGAACTGGATAGACTTAACAAGAAAGAAATTGCGATCATCTCAGCTACTGGATTTGGTAAGGTTGAAGCTGAAGATGCTAATAACAACGAAATCTTTGATGTTCTTGAGTCTGGTAAGTTGTCCCTTGAAAGAGAGAAGATATATAAAGAGCATGAAACTAAGGCTGCTGATATAAACTCTAAGAATCAACAATCATCTGATAAGATGAAGATTGAGATGGAAAAACTCAAAGTTGAAAGGGAGAATATGAAGAATGATAAGGAAATAGCCCTTATTCAAGCAAGGACTAAAGCTAAGGAGAAGAAGGCGGCAGCTAAGAAAAAGAAAAAATAACTATGTTTGATAAACTAATTGAACTATTGGTATCTTGGGCAGAGTATCTTCTGCCCATAGGTATCATAGCAGATTATCAGGAAGGTGTATTACTTAGGTGGGGGAAATTCAAAAGAGTCCTTAAACCAGGACGGTATTTTAAATATCCCCTAATAGACCAAGTAATGGAACAACATATTACTGTAACCACTCTTAGTTTACCAGCCCAGTCCTTATATACTCAGGACAAAACAAATATAGTAGTAAAAGGCGTAATCAAGTACAAAATAGCAGATATTAAGGTATTTATGTTAGAAGTCTTTGATGCCACAGATGCTATAGCAGATATGACTCAGGCTATTATAAAAGAAGTAATTATTAATAGTACATTAGATAACTGTTTAGGAAATGAGATAGATAACACTATTACTAAGAAAGCCAGAGTGGAAGCAAAGAAGTGGGGAGTAGAGATAAAACAAGTAACACTAACAGATATTGCTCCTATCAGGAGCTACAGATTAATAAGTGATACAATAAAACCGACATAAAAGTAAACTAAATTGGTTAAACTGAATTATAGTAATGCTATATTATCAACTAAAATCATCGTTTATAGGGAACAACTATTTGATCTTAAATAAAAAGATTATACTTTTACATTACAAAACCAAATAAAAACTACATTATGGCCCAAGAACTAGATAGTCCAACCTTTGATTTTAGTATTGAGAGTACCGATATAGGTAATGCTCAAATATTAAAAGGATTATATGAATCGGAAACCTCTACCTCTCCTGATGACGTAAAGATATTAGAGAAAGAAAAACCTGTAATTCCTCCTAAAAAAGAGGAGAAAAAGGCTGAAGATAAGAAAGACGAAGAAGTTAAGAAAGATGAAGATCCTATTAATACTCTTTTAGGTAAAGATGAGGAAGCTGCTGAAGATGAAGATCCTAAAGATGAAAATAAAGAAACAGAAGATAAAGAAGGTGAAATTAACCATTTCCAAGTCTTTTCCAAAGATCTATTTAAATTAGGAGTATTTTCTAAAGATGAAGGTGAAGAGGAAGTAGAAATTACCAGTCCAGAAGAATTCCTTGATAGGTTCAATTATGAAAAGAAAAAAGGAGCTAATGAGATCGTAAGTAATTTTATTAGTCAATTTGGTGAAGATTATCAGCAAGCATTTGAAGCCATATATGTAAAAGGAGCAGATCCTAAAGAATACTTTACTACATACTCTAATATTGAGAATCTCTCAGATTTGGACCTTACTAAAGAATCAAATCAGGAAGCTGTTGTAAAACAGGCACTTAAAGAACAGGGTTATGATGATAATAGTATTGTAGCTAAATTAGCCAAACTAAAGGACTATGGTGATCTTTCAGATGAAGCTCAACATGCTCATAAAGTTCTCATGAAAAGAGAGGCTCAAAAGCTACAAGAATTAGAAAAGAATGCTGAACAGCAACAATTACAAAAGGCTCAATTGAAGCAACAGTATATTGTTAATGTCAAAAATACACTTGAGAGTAAACTAAAAACCAGTGAATTTGATGGAATTCCAATTAATCCAAAGTTAGCAGGTGAAGTACAAGACTTCCTTATAACTGAAAGATATAAGACACCATCTGGTGAGATTCTAACAGAATTTGATAAGACTATTATAGATCTTAAACGTCCTGAGAATCATGCAACTAAGGTTAAAATTGCTCTTCTATTAAAACTTCTTGAAAAAGACCCAACACTGTCTACAATTCAAAAAGCAGGAGTAACAAAGAAAACAGATGCTCTCTTCCAGGAGGTAGCAAGACAATCTTCTAAGACATCTGTTAAAACAGATAAACCTACTCCTAAATCACCTTCTTGGACAAAAATACTTTAAAATTTAAAATAAATCTAAAATAAGATGGGACTTCAAACAATACCAGGACTAACTGGCTTTACCTACGCAAAAGTATCCTCGATGGATAAACGAGCAATTGGTAAACTTACTGATGCTAACCACTTGGAAAGCTTCCACTCTGATGAACCAGCTAAATATGATAAAAAAATCATAAGCTTGTATACTCAGAGTTCATTATATAGTAATGACTTCCTTGACATGATCAATAAGTCAACTCCTTACTATATTGACAATAACTCAGATGCTTGGCAATGGGATATCAATGTTCCTTACCAGTTTCCTAAAATTATCGATATTCCTACTGCAACAGCAGCTTTGGCTAAACCGGGTATCGATGGTCAGGAATTCTCATTGGTATTGAATACTGCTGAGTTTTCTAAAAACTCAATTGTATCTATTGGTTCTCGCCAATATGGTCCTCGGTTGGTGGTTGTTAAAGACCCTGTGCCTTGGAACAATGGTTTCTCTTATACTTTCGTTCTTTTGAGCGACAACCCTACTGTTGAATACCTCACTTCTACTTTCCTTAAAACTGGAAATGAACTTGAGCTTATCGATGGTACAATTGGTGAATTTGACCAAGATCTCTTGGGTCTTCCTCGCTTGGGTGATAAGATCACCATGTATGAATCGCTTGGTTCAGGTTACGGTTTTGAACATACTATCACCAGTTGGGCTGACGCTAAATTGATGAGAGATTCAGCAGGACGTCCTTTGGATATTTTGGTGTATGCACAGCAACGCAGAAATGAAGAACCACTTACTCGTAATGATATTAAGTGGGAACCATTTATTGAGTTCTTGATGCGTAAGGCTATGCTTGAACTTAAAGTTAAGCGTATGATCTGGTCCAAACCTGGAACAGTTAAGTCTGGTGGATCTAAGCAAGAATTAAAACGTGTATCTGCTGGTGTATACCACAGAATGCGTAATAACGGTAACTTGGTACAATATAACCGTGGTGAATTTACAGCCAACCTTTTACGTTCTGTATTTGGAGATCTGTACTACCGTAGGGTTGATATTAAGGATCGTAGAGTAAAGATGTATACTAACGAAGCTGGCTTCGATGTATTCCAACAAGCTGTTAAAGCTGATGCTCTTAACTCTGGTTTGACATTCTTCACTAAAATTGATGGTGCTGAATCAGGTAATATAGGAGTAGGTTCTGCTCAAAATCATTTGACTTATGGATTTGCATTTGATGCAATGGTAACACGTGAGACTGGTAGAATTGAACTTATCCACTTGAAAGAACTTGATCTTCCTCAAACTAACCTTGAGTTTGGTCAGAATAAGAAGTCTACACCTGTATTCTTTGTATTCGATGTGTCTCCTTCAAGCAATGGTTCACTTGTAAATAACATCCGTGAAGTACGTATGAAGGATCGTCCTTCTATGACTTGGGGTTATGTTGATGGTCGTGCTCACCACTTAGGTTTTGCAAGATCTCAAGGTATGAGTTCTGCTAACAAATTCCCTGGATACCAATTGTGGATGGAAGATCGTTGTGATGTATTCATCGAAGATCTTTCTCGTACTGTGTTGATCGAAGAAATTCCTCAATTCTAATAACAAAAAGGCTAGTGCCACTGATTCAAGCACACTTCTAGCCTTCATACTGAGAATCCTATCCCTCCACATTGCTGAGTGTGGAGGGGATTCTTTAAAGAAAAACTAGTCTCGCTTACTACTAGAATACAATGTAAGATAAGGACCAAGGTTCCTGAACATAAAAACCTTAAATAGCGAGATAGAGCAGTCTGGTAGCTCGTTAGGCTCATAACCTAAAGGTCGAAGGTTCAAATCCTTCTTTCGCAACAACAAAACTAACAACAAATAACTAAATATGAGTAATAAGATAGGTAAGATCTCTGCTATTAAACGAGAATTTAATACCTCTGGACAACAAACACTACAAAGTGGACTTGCTGCTAAAGGTTTAACACGTGTACCAGGAACTGGAGTATTCAAATCCCCATATAAGGAAATGGATAATAAGTATAGAACTGGATTGGACCCTGATGCTATGTATATTCGAAGGATTCAAGATCCAACTGAAAGGGAGATTGAGAAACAACGAGTAACTGCTTTAAAAGAAAAACTAGAAGCAGCAACAGGCTTGGATCTAAGTCCAAGATCTTCATTCTGGAATTATACACTTTCTAAGAATCCAGATGATCCTAACCATGTACAGCATGTAAAGCTTATGGATGGAGACAATTATTATGATCTCGATTCACCTATGCAAGAACTTACATTTTCTTGGTTAAGAGTACATCCAACAATCGCCTCTTCATTTCAGGCATGGAAAAGAGGAGATTACCCGGCTGATACACAATTCTATGTTGTAGATGACAATATTGAAACTGAGATTACTTTCAGGAAGAATAGAGAGATCAACAAAGCTATCGGTAAACTGGAGGCAATGAGTTCTACAGAAAAACGTCAAGTAGCCAGATTAATGGGATTACCTATCTCTGATGATACTAAAGAAGAATTGGCTTATAACCTTATTGATAATCTTTTAAAACAATCGGAGTTTAAAGAAGGTAAATTTAAAGGTCAAAGTACTATAGCTCTGTTCACTACTGTTGCGGATATGAAAAAAGAAGTTCGTAGTAAGAAAGACTTAATCGAACAAGCTATTCAATACTCCGTGTATAGAGAAAAATCAACAGGTGCTATTTATGAGGGAGAACTTGAAGTAGCAAAAAGTAAAGAAGAACTTCTTACCTTCCTAAGTGATGACAATAATCAGGATGATCTTATTGCTCTAGAACAAAAATTGAAAACTAAAAAACTCGTATGATCTTAGTAGATAGTTTATTATACAAAATAGATCAAAAACTAAATAAACTATCATCTAATTTACATCAACAAATACCTTTAGAAGATAAAATCTTAGCTTTAAATGAAGGTCAACTTAAGTTGATAAAACAAAAAGTTGATGGTATAAATGTAGTTTCTGGATTTGATTCTATAAAGAAGAGATATGAAGCTCTTCAAAACTTGATAGAGGATTACGTTAAGCATCCTTTAGAACTTACAAAGATTGATGAAAAGATCAATCAATATAAAGCTTCATTGGTTAATCTTGATCCTAGATACATGTTCTATATTGACAGTTATATAACTGCTGATAAAGGAACTTGTAAGGATAGAATAATCTGGGTTAATAGAGACTTAAGTAGACATAGTGATCTACAGTTTATATTAAACAACGAACACTTTAAACCCTCATTTGAGTATCAGGAAACCTTCAATATATTAACATCTGATGATGTTTCAATATTTACTGACGGAACTTTTAGTCCAACTAAACTGTATTTGATGTATCTTAGATATCCTAAGTACATAGATAAGGCAGGATATACTAAATTCGATGGTACTGCTTCAAGTGATCAAAATTGCGAACTTGAAGAATATCTGGAGGATGAACTCTTAGATATAACAGTTCAAAACATCGCAATGTATACAGAAAACATAGGTGCAGTTCAATCTGCACAATTAAGAATTAACACTAACAAATAATTTTAAACAAAAATAAAAATGGCTGATTTTTCATTAACTACTCTGTTTGTAGTTCCAGTAGGAAACACTCTACCTAGCTCTGGATCAACACAGGATTTAGTAGCAGGTAAATTTGGTGTATTTAGAAGTGATTATAGTGTAGCAACTGCGGGAAACATTGCTTCATTACCTTACTTCTATCTGGCACAAGGTAGAACAAACACTTTCATGCAGGGCAGCAAACGCTCTGACAAAATTTCCTCTACCGCTGTTAATGTATCAGAATGGTATAAGGTAACTGGTTGCGGTACAGCAGCAAACGAAATTTACGATGTATCTGGTTTCAGTGTACAATGTGGAGATGTAGTAACTCTTACTCTTCGTGCTCACTCTAATTACATTGATACTCTTTATCACAATGGTTTTACTCGTTCCGTAACAGTAAAAGCTCCTTGTTGTGATTGCGGTGCAGATCCTTGTACTGATGTAGATGTACCTACACTTATTGATTCTTTGATTGCTAAGTTGACTCAAACTACTCCTGCAATTAACTCTGATAATATCAGCTTTAGCACATTCTTTACCTTCGAAAGAATTGGTAGTGATGCAAATGCTAAGTTGAGAATTCATGGTAAACCATTGACAGTATATGGTCAACCTTGCGATATTGCTGCTTTCCCTCATGAATATGATAGAATGTGGTTCCGTGTATTTGTTACTGAAGGTCCTGCAACCACTGCTGACTTTATTGTAGCTGATAATTGTGATGTAGTTGCTACCGTAACTGGTGTTCAACGTTCCACTGCTGCAACTGGTACTTCTGCTGAGATTAAACAACTTGAAAAGAATTACTATTCTTATCAGGCTGGTTACTTGAAACATTTGTATCGTGAAGTTGGATGGAATGGTAACTTTGAATCATGGGTAACTGATGGTACAATTTACGATACATTCTATATCAAATTTAACGAATATAGCAAATCAGAAGAAAAATGGGGAGATTATGTCCCTGGTGATTCTATGGTTATCATCGCTGCTCCTCAAGCAGTAAGTGCTGGTATACAAACTGTACTTGAAGCTGCTCTTGGTGCTGTAACTGCTGGTAACACTTGTATCACAACTACAACTACTACTTCTACAACGCTTACGTCTACTACTACTTCTACTACTACTACGGTATTCGTACCTTAATAGGTAGTCGATAGTCAATAACTTGAAAAGGGGGATGGAATTTTTTTCCTCCCCTTTTTTATTAAAAATCTACAAAATGGCTGATTTAAGACTAGATATATTAGTAGTTCCTACCTATAACACATTAACTTTAGCTATAGCTGATGCATCTACATACCCTGATGGATTTACAATAAGTTCTCCATCTTTGGAGATAGAGATTCCAGGACTAGGTTCTACAGTTGTTCCTTTCGTACCAAATGATTTCAATGTATTTAATTCCTCAACTCTCAGTATAACTGAAGTAGATGAAGACTTACAACCTATTCCTGATGGTCTATATACAATAACTTATTCTGTAGCTCCTGCTTATACTAACTATGTTACTAAAAACATAATGAGAGTAGAACAGTTGCAAGAGAAGTTTGATGAAGCTTTTATGAAGCTTGATATGATGGAATGTGATACTGCTATTAAAAAGCAACAGAAAGTAGACTTAAACACAGTATACTTCCTGATACAAGGATCTATTGCTGCTGCTAATAATTGTGCAATAGATGTAGCTAACAAACTCTATCTTCAAGCAGCTAAACAACTTTCATATCTTACTAAAAATGGATGTGGATGTTCAGGTACTAATTATATAACTAACTTTTAATTATGGCTAAGTGTTCCAAATGTGGGGCAAATCAAGGATGCTCTTGCCAGTTGACAAATGGGCTATGTCCATCTTGTCACTCTGTGTATCTGGATTCTATAAAACAAGCACAAAATGCTCAACCCCCGGCTAAATAATTGTACAGAATGTAATTCTATTCCCAATTTAATTGGGCAGATAGATAATAAATTAACCCAAATGGCTAATAAGCAATATAATAGTATTGTTTTTGGGTTTGATAGTGGTATATCCCAGGATGTAGCTTTAGATCTTCTAAACTATAAAAGAATCCTGACGTATAAGTACTGTAATGAAGATTACGCATGTACATACACTGTTGAAAATATAGCTAGTAAAGTCAAAATCTTAATTTTTAAATAACTAACATGGCTTGTAGCAATTGTTATAATGGATGTATAGAAACGATTTCCGATAAATGTGTTAAATATACAGGATTGAGTATTCCAGCTTTTGGTATTCAAAATGGAGATTCTCTATCCTATGTAGAACAGGCTCTTATTACCTTTTTAGCATCTACAATAGATGGAACAGGTATAAAGATTTCAATAAGTGAAGATGATTATTGTGAACTAGTTTCTCAATACTTAGATGATTGTTCTGAAGTAACTGCTCTGGCTTTATTCAAAGCTTTGATAAAAGCAGCTTGTGATTTACAAGAACAAATAGATACAGAGAAAGCAAGAATAGATGTAATTGAAGCCCCTTATTCTGTAGGGTGTTTAACAGGAGTTACTTCTGGTTCAGGTACTCACGATATATTACAAGCAGTTATTACTAAACTTTGTACAATAAGTACAGATCTTACTAACTTAGCAACCAATCTTGATACAAACTATGTAAAAATAGCAAATATTAATGCATACATTGCTGCATATATAGCTTCTACAACTACTGCTACCAGATACTACACTAGAATGGTCCCATATTCTATAGAGGGATATTGGGGATCGTTATCATTTTTTGATGCTACAGGTGCTGGTATTATTGGTACAGAATGGGAAAAGATATACCTATGTAATGGTAATAACGGAACCCCTGACCTAAGAGGAAGAGTACCTGTTGGTGCTATATCAGGAGTACCTGGAGGTACATTAGCAGCAGCAGTTAACCCTGCATCTGATCCTACTTTTAACCCTAACTATGCTCTAGGAGATGTTCAAGGAGCTAATAAGGTAACGCTTTCCAGTACACAGATACCTGTTCATAATCACCCTATTACAGATCCTGGTCACACTCACATATTAGCAACAGATGAAGATGTATCTACCTCACCTATTGGTGCAGGTGATTATGTTGCTAGAGAAGGAGCAGCAGGAGCAGATAGTGAATACTCTTTACAAGCTTCTGTGTTATCTACACCTACAGTAGGTAAAGTATATGAAGCTGATACTGGTATCACAGAAACAGAAGATGCTGGTAGTGGTGGAGCACATGATAACAAACAACCTGTTTTAGCTGTACACTTTATAACCTATATTCCTTAATAATGTCCTTTAAATCTACCAAATGTGTAAGTTCTAATGGTGTAGTAGTATATACTACATATGCGAAACCATGTCCTCCTGGTACAGAGCCTACTGGTGATATCATATATACTGGTACAAACCTTCCTAATACAGGAGTAAATAATGGAGATACATTAACTGTTGCCCTCCAAAAAATAGACAATGATCTATCAGGAGCAGAGCTAATAGCCAAAATAATAGCTGCTATATCTGAGGATGATGACCTTAGAGTAGCCCTTTGTACAGCCTTAAATTGTTAAAAATCCAATGCTTTTGTTGGTTTAGCAGAGGTTCAGCATCCCCTAAAAAGGATGCTGTTTTGCTTTATAACCCATCCAATTATCTAAGTAACGTATTTAATTATAAAATTATTTGGTATTTCGTAAATATATAAGTACCTTTGTCTCAGTTTCAACTAAATAACACAAAATGGAGAACCTTGAAGAAAAGTTAAAGCAACTTCTTCCCCGAAAGAAAAGTAAAGAATATTATTCGGAAAAATTAGGAATTACCAAAGAACATTTGGAGGAACTCTTAAAAGAGATCCGTAAGACAGAACAGGTTATAGATGAAGTAGTAGAATATCAACGTAAAACAAACGAAGAAAAAGGAACCTTAGAAAGTAGCGTAGAAGTAACGTTTGATCCTCAGACAGTAGAGGAGTTGGCTAAATTACATAAGATTGATCTTTCTAAGTATAAAATATCAAATTATTGGTCTAAACTAAAAGCTAATGGTAAATTTACCTCTTCGGTATTTGCTACTCTTAGAAAACCAGCAGATTACAACCCAGAGGACTTTGCTAAGTTCTTAGAAACATGGGAACCTACTACAATAATTTCTAAAGGATACTATGTAACAAATAGTAAAGATAAAGAAACAGTAGATATAGAATTAAATATAGCAGACTTTCACTTAGCTAAAAGAACCTTTCAAAATGATACTCTAGGATCAAAAGAGTTTGAATACTACAAGGCGGTAAATGACCTTGTAGAGAAAGTAAGAAAAGTATATAATATTAGAAAACTTGTATTCCCTATAGGGAATGATATGTTTCACACTGATAATATTCAGAATAGCACAACTCATTTAACTCCTCAAGATGTTACTGCTTGGTATGATGAAGAATATGAAAAAGGATTTGATATCCTAGCTAATTCGATTAATTATCTAATAACACAAGCAGATGAAGTGGAGGTTATTTTAGTACAAGGAAACCACGACAGAACTAAAAGCTTCTTTGTAGCACATGCTCTTGAAGTATTTTTTAAAGAATATAAGAATGTAAAGTTCCAAAGACAACATTCAGTAATTAAACACACAGTAGTAGGGGAGACATTTATAGGCTACCATCATGGTAACTCTTGTAAGTTAGAAAGTCTACCTATTATCTTTGCAACTTCTCCTGAGACAGCAAAAGACTTTGGTAATGCTAAGTATAGAGAAATTCACACAGGAGATAAGCATCATTACTTAGCTAAAGAAGTAACAGGTTCAGGAGTAAGAATTCAACAAGTACCCTCATTATCTGGAACTGATAGATGGCATAAAGATAACGGCTTTGTCAATCAATTACGTGCTGCTCTTCTTTTTGTATACCATCCTACTCAAGGAAAAATTGCAGAATTTGAACATCGTATATGAGTAAAATTTGTAATAGATGTAATATATTGAAAGAAAGTTCAGAGTTTTATAAAAATTCTCATGCTTCTGATAATTTAAAATCTATATGTAAGAAGTGCACATCTATTAAAGTTAAAGAGTACTATGATTTACATGCAGATGATATTAAAAAATTTTCTAAAGAATATCATTTAAAAAATAAAAAAGAAAGAAATCAGAAAAGCAGAGAAAATTTTCATAAAAATCCAGAGATTCGAAAAAAGAATAGATTAAAACCTTATAATATTACACAAGATCAATTTGATAATCTACTAGATAAATCTGAGTACAAATGCAATATTTGCTCCTTATCTCAAGAAGAGCATTATAAGCTTTATAAAAAGGATTTATTTATAGATCATAATCATGAAAATGGTAGAATTAGAGGAATTTTATGCCGAAAATGTAACTTAGGAATAGCAAATTTTAAAGATGATATTCATCTATTAAATAGCGCAATAGGTTATTTAAGTAAAGCTCACCAAGTAGAAATATGTCAACATTAAGAAAAATAGTATCAACAGTCAGAAGTAGCCATAAGTTACTATCATCAGAGAATATTCTAACTGATAGAGCTATTGCTGCTGAGATAAAATCAGTAACTAATCTTTTAGTTAAAAGAGAAACAAATTTAAGAAGACTTTGGCAAACTGATACACTTTTTACCACCATCTCTTGTTTGGAGCTTATTGAAGTTCCTATATCAGAGTGCTGTGATTATGTGGATGAATGTACTGTAGCCAGAACTAAGTTTAAACTACCTAGAATAGCTGAAGGTAATTATCAATATATTATACAAGGAGTATGGTCTATTAATGCAATGGGTGGTAAGACTTCTAAGTTAAAGGAAGTAACTATCAATAGATATACAAACCTATTAAAGTTACCTATTGTTAAGAAAGATACCTACTATTGGATAGTTAATGAATATCTATATGTGAGTAATCCTTTTCTAACAGCACTTAGAATAGCTGCTTTCTTTGAAGAAGATGTACCTAACGAGATTATGTATCCAGAATGTGGATGTGGTCAAAAACCAGATCCTACTGAACTATGTAAAAACCCATTAGACAAAACATATGGTCTTCCTGGCTATCTGGAGAAACAAGTACTTGATATGGTATCTGAAAGGTTAATAAAAACCTATTTTCAGATTCCAAAGGAACAGCATGTTATAGATGAAGAACCTAAAAACCAATAATGAGAACAGCTATTGATTGGAGATCAGCTAGTACATCTGAATATCATAAATTCCGTAAGAAGTATCCACATATAAAATTAACAATAGATGAGTGGAAGAATATTTTATATGGATTTAATGAAGGATTCAAGACTTATATTCTGGAAACAGGAGAAAAAGAGAAATTACCTGCTGGATTTGGCCCTATATCAATAAATAAAAAGAAAACAAAAAGAATTAAAGTTGATCCACAAGGAGTATCAAGAATAAACTTACCTGTAGACTGGAAAAAAACCAGAGAAAAAGGTAAAAAGATATATAACTTTAATTATCATACTGAAGGATACAGATTTAGTTGGATGTGGTTTAAAGATAAATCAAGACTTCCTTACACTAAATTATGGTATTTCAAACCAACCAGAGTAACATCAAGAATACTTGCTCACTATCTTAAAGTAGATGAAAAGTATCAACATATCTACCGTACCTGGAAATTTTAAAAAAATGAGCTACTACTACAAATACGAATTTACTAGTCCTGAAGGGATTTATGCTATAGTACAAGAAGAACTTAAGAGTTACTTTGATACTGGAGCAGTTGATACCAGTATGTTTCCAACTTATACAAATAAGTGTTTAAACAAACTAGGTAAGAGTTCTTACAATATTACAGAAGAAGTTCTATATATAGAAGATTTTGAAGCAAGGTTGCCAGATAACTTTGTAGCTGTTAGAGAAGCATGGTTATGTACATCAATTGATGGATTTCCAGTACAAAATGCAAATTCATTCTATTCTCAGGCAGCCTCAGAAACCACCATTCAAGTAAGCCCTATTATATCTGGAGGTGAACCTTGTACTAATATAGAATGCTCAGATCCTAATTGTGATGGTAATTGTATGCCTGAAATGATTCAAGCTGTATACAAGACTAATAATCAATTTACACTTAGTTATAAAAAAATGTATCTCCTGAAGCCAGGAAATGTATCTGTGAAGCAACATTGCTCTTTGGATTGTGCTAACTTTGGATCATCAGTAGTGGATTCATTCGATATCAGGAGTAACAAATTTGTTACTAACTTCAAAGAAGGAACTGTATATCTTGTATTCTATTCAGATGACTATGATAATAAAGGTAATCAAATGGTTCCTAAGAACTATAGAATAATGGAGTATATAGAGAAATTCCTTAAATTTAAAGTATTTGAAACTCTCTGTAATCAAGTAAATGATGAGACTTTTAATCAACTTGAGAGTAAAAGAGATAGGGCGCAAAGAGAATCTGATGAAGCTTATATACTAGCAGAAACTGAAATAAAGAAGCAAACTATTTATCAAAAACAGAATGCTATAAAACATCAACTGAATAAGTTTAATATGTATGAACTTCCTAATAGGAACTACCGATTTGGAAGAAAACGTAGAAATTAATAATGGCTGAAGAACAATCAAATATAAAGATAGAATCTAATTCTGCTAATGTAGGATTAAATATGGATAATTCTCTCTATCAAGTACAGAGAGGACAATTAACCTATGCTTTAAATGCTACACTTGAGAATTATGATTCTAATAGCTCAAACTATCAGAATGAACCTGGAAATGTAGAATGTTTACAGTTTCCAGATGGTTATTTATCTCTTGGTAATCACTTTATTCCAGAGATAAGTAAGCATATATTCTTTTTGGTAAATCCTGATACAGGTGGCAGTGAGATTGGGTATATGGAGAACAATGACTGTATATACCATACTTATATAAATACCAGTTGTTTAGGTTTTAATATTAATTATCCTATATTAAAAGCTGTACATAAGATAACCAACTGCTCAGTAGAGGTTTACTTTACAGATGCATTAAACCCAAGAAGAGTTCTTGATTTAAACAATCTTCCATATAAGACAATAGATTCACCTAGTCAATGTGATCCTGTTGTAACTTCTGAAATTGATTGTAATAAATTAAACGTTCAACCAGATTTTACTATTCCCCAGTTAGAAGTAACCTCCGTAACTAATGGAGGTAGTTTAACTGCTGGTACAGTACAGTTTGCAATTCAATATTCAGACGCTAATGGAAATGGGTACACTTCTTATTATTCAGTAACAAACCCTACTCCAATAGCTAATCCTAGGATAACTACTCCTGATTTTAACTATAATGTAGGTAAAAGTGTAAATTTACTAGTATCTAATATTGATACCACTGGATACTTTCAGTATTTTAATATTGCTGTTATAAAGACAATTAATAATATATCCTCTTCTGAGCTTATAGGAACTTACTTTATAGAAAATAGCACAAGAGAAATTACATATAATGGTCAGAATCAAACTCAAATAAGGTTAACTTTAAATGATATATTTGAGAAACATCCATCTTATGAAGTAGCTAAAGATGTAACTACTGTACAAGATATTATTGTATGGGATCAACTATCATCAATTGATAGAATTAACTATCAGAAAATAGCCAATAAAATAGAACTACAATGGCAAAGTTATAGAATACCTGCTACTGAAGATTATAGTGATGAATTAAATGCTACAAATCTCAGAGGTTATCTTAGAGATGAAATTTATCCTTTTGAAATAACATGGTTAATTACAGGTGGAAAACAAACAGATAGTTTTCATATTCCTGGTAGAGCTATAACTCCATTGGATGTATCTTATGGAGAGATATCTCCTACAAGCAATGACTTTATTGGACAACCTGATCCATCGACTGGAACTTCCCCGTATTGGAAAATATATAATACTGCAACAGTAGAAGGTACTAGTTCTGAGTATCTGTCAGATCCCTCCTATAAAGGACCTTATCAATATGGTACTTTTTCATACTGGGAATCTACAGATGTATATCCATGTCAAGAATCTATATGGGGAGAATTAGCTGGTCAGCCTATTAGACATCATAAGTTCCCAGATGTAGGAATAAGTCCTATATTTGAAACAAGTACTCCAGATAAAGATGCTGATGGTAAATATACAGGTCTTGAAATGGGTAAGAAAGCTATTTACTCTTTAGGTGTAAAAATAGACCCTAATAGAATAAAAGCGTTAATACAGCAGTCTGATCTTACGCAAGCTCAAAAAGATGCTATTATCGGATTTAAGATAACAAGAGGTAATAGAGATGTAAATAAATCAATTATAGGAAAAGGAATCCTTAGAAATGTTGGAAAATATACTAGAGAAGAGACTGATTATTATTTTCCAAACTATCCTTATAATGACTTAAGAGAAGATCCTTTCTTACTTGCACAAAATAATGCATTTAATGCTCAATGTAATTCTTATACTATAACTGTAACAGCAGATGGTTCATATGACTATACTGACTGTTTTACTAATACTCTTAAAGGTGAACCTATATTGAGTGGAAGTACAATTGAAGTATGTTCTATTACATTACCGACAGTTACAGGTGGAGGCACAGTAACAGTAACATTAATAGGATATGATGTTTATAAATTAACATCAGCTAGTTTTACTAGATTTAGTTATGTAAATCCTCAAGGTAGTGTTAAGTATATAACGGTTTATTCAGCTAGTCCTGCTACAATACAAGTGCAAACATCAAGTGTGCCAGCTAGAGTAGCGTTTGATGTCAATTATACAGTTTCAAAAATATCAACAAATAAGAATGAAAGCTGTTATCCTAGTAGACTAAAAGCATTTGAGACAGATGAATCTAAATATAGACAAGTATTTAATTCGCCAGAAACATCTTTTGGACAACCATTCTTGGGAACAATTCTTAAATTAGAAAATACTTTATTTGGAACAGGAAAAGCTCATTTTACAGAGATTAAGAAAAATGCTTTATATAGACTCCTATCTAAAGAAGCACAAGAAGATGCATTAGAATCATCTGGAGATCTTGCTAATGTAACAGCAGATTTTAATACAACAGCGATGTTTACTGCATATCAGGCATATATAGAGATATATATGAATGGTATAGATCGTAAAAATTATGGTTATTCATATAACTCAATAGTAGATTATAACTATTATGCAGCTATTGATAATAATGGGAATAAACAAAGAGAAATTGATAACTCTCAATATCTATCTTCAGGAGTACAATCTATAGGAGAAGCTATAAACTTTAATAACTTTCAAAGAGAATCTTCTGTATATATAAAAACAGATGAAGATAAAGCAGCTTTACCTTTTCCTAAAGATACAACTTCCTTAATACAATCAGGAATTAATGTAATTGAAGATAAATCTAGATATATCAATTCTCAAGTGGATTGTTCACAACCAGAGAAACAGTTTGATATAACTAGTGTTGCATACTATGCAGCTTTAAAGAACTATTTCCCTAATCAATGGGGTCAAATATACTCATATGAGACTATAGACACAGGCTATCAGGTTCTATTTAATGAAACTAATCCAAAAACCTCATTCTTTGGTGGAGATACATTTATAGGTAAGTTTGGATTTAAGACAAAATTACCATTTTTTATTGATAATAGAGTAGGTGCTCCTAATGATAGTGATATATTTTATGATGAGATAGGTAATATTGCATATCCAGAATACTGGCACTCAGCCCGTAATATTCTATTTGATTATAAATATACAGGTCAGCCTAAATTGACTAATATTATATCAATAAAGGCACATAATTTTGATTGTCCAAATAATCAATTACCTAAGCCTGAATCTGATGCAACTCCTAATCCAATAGTTAATCCAGATAGAACATTCTATGATGGTAAGATCTATATGTTTGCATATGGAATACCTTATTTCTATTGTGAGTCTTCTATAAATCTAGACCTAAGACAGGCTTTTAATAATAGAGAAGGTGATTTTTATCCTCATGTAAGTTCTGGTATACCAGATGATTGGGTACAAGAAAGTAATGTATCTATTGCAAATGATAATACTTATTATTACAATACAACTTATTCTAAACAAAATAAAGAGAACTTCTTTTCACATCTTCCTATAGATTGGGAGGATCAACTTTGTTATACTAACTATCCATTTAGAGCAATATTTTCCGAGCCTCAGTTAAGTTATTCTGATAATAAAATTAATAGCTGGTTGATATATAGACCTGCTTCTTTCTTTGATTTTCCTCAGAATTATGGTAAATTAGTATCACTAGATGGTGTTCAGAATAAGCAAGTACTTGCTAGATTTGAGAATAAATCATTACTTTATAATGCTCTTTACACTACACAAACTAATACAGGAGGTCAGGTATATCTAGGTCAAAGTATATTCTCAAAGAATACTCCTCCTCTAGATTTCTCTGAAACAGATTTAGGTCATGTAGGAAGTCAACATAAATTTCTACTTAAAATACCTCAAGGACAGGTAACTGTAGATGCTAAAAGAGGCCAGATATTTTTAATAAATAATAGCTCTATAAGTGAGCTATCTGGATATGGATCAGGACTAAATAGATTCTATACAGATCATTTATCCTTTGAAATATTAAGATACTTCCCACAAGTAGATATAGATAACCACTACAAAGGTATAGGATTACATGGAGTATATGATAGTAAATTTAATAGAGTAATTATATCTAAATTGGATTATATTCCTTTATCTAATGACGTTAAATATGACTCATCTACAAAAGAGTTTTATATAGAAAATGTAATAGAGAATTTAGTTACTAAAACAATAGTAAGTGTATATGATGAAGATTATTTCTGTAACAAATCATGGACTACATCCTTAAATCTTGATAGTAAAACATGGGTTAGTTTTCACTCCTATATACCTAATTTTTATATAGGTGAGAACAACTTCTTCTATTCAGGAACTAATAATAGTTGTTATTTAGAGGCAGTTGCTGCAACTCTATTACCTATTCCAACAACTACTACAACTACTAGCACTAGTACTACTAGCACTTCTACTTCTACTACTAGTACTACAAGTACAAGTACAACTACCAGCACAAGTACTAGCACAACGAGTACTAGTACAAGCACAAGCAGTACCACAACAATAACTACTACTATAGTAATTTGTGATGAATATTACAATAATACAGGTTCTGATGCAAATGATATTAATTATATTGATTGTGGAGGTAATACTCATACTGCTGAAACTGTATCCTCTGGACAATCTATATGTATACAACCTGGATCATTATCAGGAACAGGGGCAGGATTCTTAACATTACTTGGAAACTGTTAATATGAGTAAAGTAATTATCATAAAACTTAAGAAAATAGGGAATAATATTTCCAGATTATCCATAACCGATAGTCTGGGAAATATATTATCCCCTGAAATAAACAAATCTAATCTTATATCAGGAGTATCATATACTGTTGATGATAATGTATATTTTATTACATTAACTGCTTTGGATAAATACTGTTATGGAAAGCAATTTAAAGTAGTATTAAGTCAAATAAATCCTCTTGAACTAGCAGTCATTGATACAACTATAGCAAATACAGGATCTTTATGGAAACATTTAATTGATACTACCATATATAACACATACTATGGTACAATTTATCCATATACAATAGAGTATCCTTTTGCTTATAATTATCAGGATGAAATACTTCAGAATGTACAGGAATATGCTAAGGTATATAAATATCTACCTAGTATAAGTGGGGTATTTGATTCTAATAGAAAGATACAAACAGATACAGAGTACTTTAATAAAGCTGTAGTATATAATGATCAACAGTCTTCTGGTATACTAGAACTTGTAAATAAACCACAGAATAATCTTAAAGAATATTCAAGTTATCCCAAATATAATTCTGATAGTAAAACTGTTACTTTTACAAAAAGTGATAATTTTTATCAATTTAATACCTTTTGGAATGTCGTAAAAGACAAAACTATACCTTTGTTTGTAAACTCCTGTGAGTCTTTATCAATTGATAAAGAAGTAAATCAGGATAATATGGACTACTCTAGTAGATCCTTTAGAAAAGAAACCATTAGGGCTAAAGATGTAAAAGTCAGATTGACATTAGATAACTCATCTAATACTCATATTGTGAGTACATTTGTAATAGCTCCTGCTCAATTATCGTATAAATAGTAATACTATGAAGAATAAAAAGAAATCACCTGCTTATCAAAAAGGTGGAATTATAACTGACAATATGGGACAGTTAGCACATCCTGGTAAAGTAACCAAAATCAACTCCAACAATATTACAATGAAAGGAGTAAATTATCCTGTATTAGGAATAAGTGATCTTGGTCAAAAGAAGATAATGCTACCCAATCAAGACTATACATTTAAAGGTTCATCTGTAACAGAATTTCCTATGGCTAAATCTGGCGCTAAAATTAAATCTAAAAAACAACAAGGAGGAGGAGTTCCTATGGCTAGAGGGCCAGAATATCTCAATATTAATCCTAAGAGTAATATACAAAGTCAGAAAACTAATGCTTATTTAAACTTAACTGAAGCACTAAGGTTCAGAAATAGTCTAAAAGGGTTGGATAATAGTATTACAAGTATTACTGGTAAAGGAACTGAACATAATACTCATGCAAATCAGTATGTTACTGTTGATCCTTTTGCTATCCAAAAGGCAGATTCTGTAGTAAATGCTTCTCAGAATTTTCTTGGACTTGTACCTAAAAAGACTTATAAAAAAGGGGGTAAAATCAAGAAATCACAACTTGGATCATCCAATCCTGCAATAGATGGATCAACACAAGTTGATTTAAATAATCCTTACCAATCACAAGGAATATTTGATATGTATGGTGGAAATCAAACTCAACAATACTTACCTCAAAATCAAGGTAATATACCTAATCTTTTTAATAAAGTTGGTGGATTGCAAGGTATAGGTCAAGGTATAGGAAATATAGGTGCAGGAATAGCTATGGGAGATCAACAGCAATCAGTAGGAGCATCTACTGCACAAAACGTAGTTAGTCAATTTGGACCTTGGGGTAAGATAATTGGAGGAGTATCTAAACTTGCAACAAATTTTACTAATCAATCTAATAATGCTGTAGTAGGGACTCTTGGAACAACAATATTTGATCCAGCAGCAGCATGGACAAATAAAGATCTATCAAAAAGTGATAGAATCTTAGGAGGACTTAATCCTATTTATGGAGGATTTAAGGCATATAAAGCTAGACAAGCTAAGAAGACAGCAGAAAAGAAATTAAAAAGACTTGTAGATAAAGCTTCTCATTTAACTAATACAGATGTAAGACAATATAATAGACCAGAAGATCAATTAACTGATCCAAATACTACAGTGTCTACATATGGTACTGGAACAAATTACCTTAAGAATGGTGGAAATTTACCTACTTATGCAATAGGAGGTGAATTAAAAACTCATTGGGGAGGTAAAGCTAAATCTGTATCTTTTAATCCATATCTTCCAGGTATGGGTGAATCTGTAGAATTTATAGGTAATTCTCACTCTGAAAGTGATAATAAAGGTAGAACAGGTATAGGTATTACCTTTGGTAAGAACATGGTTGAAGTAGAACAAGGAGAACCTGCTGTAAAACTTCAAGAAGGAGGATCACAAGATAATTTGGTCATATTTGGAGATATGAAAATACCATCATATGGATTAACTGAACTTAATGATCCTAAGGCTAAAGGTAAGAAATTCAAGTCTTATATAAAGGATTTGAATAAGTTGGAGAACAAAAATAACAAAATTATAGATAAACATCTTATTTCCTCCTCTCAAACAGAACCTACAACTAGTTTTGATAAACTTAAAATATCAAGTGACACAGCTATGATAACTGGTGCAGATATGAATCTTAAAAACATTGCAAGTAAGAAACAAACTGCTTCAAGTATACAAAATGCAATACTTGATACAGCTTCAGAATATGGTTTAAACTCTAGTGAGTTAGCTAAAGGTAAAATAACAAAAGCTAAAAAATCAGAAATTGCTCAAAATGGTAAAAGAGTAATACCTAGAATGGCAGGAGATGCTTCTCAATATTATGTTGAAAGAAGTCCTGAAATAGATAGTGTAATTACACCTATTAGTGATAGTACAGAAGCAATTGCTTCACCAGCATATGAATCTGCTCCTGAAAGAAAGAACTGGTTTGATGTGGCTACTACAGCATACAATGCTATACTTCCATATGTAAGACCAACTAATAATCTTCCTTTAGGACAAGAGCAATTGGCTGGTGAAAGGTATGCTCTTGCTACAAATCAATTAGAAGGTGTACAGGCACAGAAATATACACCTCTTTTGGAACAAGCTACAGATATCTCATTACAAGATCAATTAAATGCTAATCAAGCTGAGTTTAATGCTTTACAGAGAGCAACTTCTGGTAATCCTGCTATACAGGCTACCCTTGCTGCTCAGAAATATGCTGCTAACTCTAGTGTATTAGGTGAACAATTTAGACTTAATCAGTCTAATAAAATGGCTACTTATAACAAAAATAGAGAGATTCTTAATGATGCTACTCTTAAAAACCTGGCTATTTTAGATCAACAATATACTAGACAGACACAAGCTAAAGCTAATACTAAAGCTGTGGCTAAGGCTGCTCTTGAATCAATTGGTAACAAAATAGCTCAAAACAAGCTGGAAAACAGGATTTTAGATATAGATCAACAGAGATATAACTACAGATTTGGTCCTAATGGTGCTGCTTGGAACCTTAACCCTCTTCAACAATTCATTATTCCTCAGGTAGGTTCAGACTTACCTATAGTAGATGAAAATGGTAATGTTACTCAAATGGCTGAAACTGTTGAGAAAAGAGATAGTAAAGGTAGAATAATCACTACAGAAAATAAGAATAGGACTACTAAAAAATCCTCAAATGGATCACTTATAAAAAGTTTAAAATCATATTGATTATAATACTTTACTTTTTTTAGTTATACAGTTTGGTATATATAATTTATTAAATTAACTTTGTCACATGGCTTCATTTATTGAAAATACAGAAGTATTAACTAACTTTAAACCCTATGTTTCTCAGGCTCCACTGATTGAAGAGATGTCAATCGTTGGAAGAGAGAAGCAAATGCAATATGATCAAGGTGTCCAGAGAATTCAATCTCAAATTGATAATATTGCAGGTTTGGATGTTATCAGGGATATCGATAAACAATACTTGCAATCCAAGTTAAATGAGGTAGGATCAAATGTTAAGAGATTTGCTGCTGCTGACTTCTCTAACTTTCAACTAACTAATTCCGTAGGTGGGATGATTTCCCAAGTTGGGAAAGATAGTAACATTCAAAATGCTGTTTTATCCACAAATAAGTATAGAAAAGAGGTAAGTAACCTTGAAACAGCCAAAAAAGAAGGCAAATCTTCTGTACAAAATGAATGGGATTTTAATACTAAAGCAGCTAGATGGTTGAATTCTCCTGATCTTAAACAGTCATTTAATGATGTATATACTCCTTATATAGATGTATCAAAGAAATGGATGGAGGTTATAAAATCACTACACTCTGATCTTCAGGAGAGAGATATAGCATACGAAATGAATGCTGATGGTAGTCCAAATTATCAAAAGACTCTGGCTGCCATTCAAAGTATAAGTTCTGAGAAAGTATCTGCACCTAAGATTGAGAATGCTTTAAGGGCTAGTTTAACTCCAGATGAGTTGAATCAGTTATCTATTGATGGTAGATATACCTTTAGAGATATATCTCCAGAAGCTCTTGCTTTTAGATCTAGTAGAAAATATACTAGTCAAATACAAGAAAATCAAGATAAAATTAAGGAAATGGAAGGAGAACTAACTCTTTCCTCTGCTGATCCTAATAAGAAGAAATGGCTTTCTAATGCCATTAACGATTATAAAGAACTTAACGGCAGATTGTATAGTGATCTACAGGAAGAACAACAAATGATTGCTCAGAATCCTGAAATGGCAAAAGCACAGTTGTATAGAAATGGTGCTATTACTCAATTTGCAGCAGCCCATTCATGGGAGCATAATAAGTATAAATTAGGACCTAGTTATGTTCTACAAGCAGAACATTGGGAAAAAGAACATGGTCTTAATCTTGATAAATTTAGACAAGATCAAGAAGAATTTAAATGGAAACAATTAATGGATCAAGCTAATCTTGATCTTGATAAAGATAAATTTAAATTTGAGATACGTAAAACATATGGAGAAGCTGGTAACTTTGAGACTTATTTAGGTGAATCTACGAAAGTTAAAGCTCCTGAACAATCAATGTTAAACTCTATAGATGATTCTAGAAATGGAGCCATCCAATTAAAAAGGAATATATTAACTAAATTACCTAATGTAACTGAAGATCAGTTGAATGAGGCTATACTTAACTATAGAAGCGGTCATCCTGAAAATTCAAATAAAGATATACCCCCTCAGTATAGGGGGGCTATTAACCAGATTATTGATTTACAAGATCAGGCTAACAGAGAACAATTAGCATTGGATAATGTACGTGCTGAAGTATCCTCAAGACCTGAATTTCAGGAAATGAATAAAGTAATTTCTTCTCTACCTCCGGTTAGAGTAAATACCCCACAAGGTACTGTAGTATTTCCACCAGAAGAAGTGATTGCCTATCAGGAGAAACTTGTAAGAGCCTTTAAGTCTCCAGGTATGACAGCTTCCTCTGTAAAGTCTATATTAACAGAAAGAGAACAATTACTTGAACAAGCAGACAAAGCTCAATTAGCACCATATTCAGAAAGAGTTCTACAGACATCTACTACATTAAGAAATGAATATAGTAAAGCAGTTAATCAAGGAATAATGGATAAAACTGGTAAATTTATACCAAGAATATCTACATTACAAGGAGAAGCTGAATTCATTGATAAAATGAATAGTATGGCATCTGCTGTACTTAATAGACTAGGTGGACTTGGTATTAGTAATAAAGGAGGTCTTGATTCTGATGAAGTAGAAAAGGGTAAACAATGGCTTACTAATAAAGATAGTAAAGATGTGATTTATAGCAAGTTACAACAAGGAAATGAAACATTCTTAGTTATGACTAATGCTGATGATCAAGTAGTAATTCCATTAACTCCTAAAGAAGTAAGTCAATTACCTCCTGATATAGGAGCACCTTCTCCTGCTTATAAGAATCTAATAGAAACGCAAGCTTTATTTAATGGATCAACAAATCCAAACAGTAAGCCTGAAAATGCATATTTTAAGAGATATAATATGCCTGGAATAAAGAGTCTAAATGTATCAGCAGATGTTCATCAAGACTTTAATGATTCAAATAAACAATTTTTAGAAGTACATTTAAAACTTCCTTCTGGATGGTCATCTATTATACTTGAAGATGTTCCAATGGATAGAGAAAATGTACTTGGTATTATAGGTTCTCTTACTGATGAACAAGTTAAAAAGTTATTTATGAATAACAATCAAGTGTCAGAAAGAGATAAAGAACTAATAAAAACTATTAAATAACCACAATGCCTGATTTCGATAAAGACTTAAATCCTATTATAAAAACTGATGGTCCAAGTCCTTTTCAACTTGATGTAGCTGCTCCTAAAAAAGCAGGTAGACAACCATTAGTTCCTGCATCTACTCCTAATCTTTCAGAGAATGGGGATATATTTGCAAAACTTCAACAAGCAAGTCATTCATCAGGATTTGGAGAGAAAGGTGTATTCGTATCTAACTCAACATTAGATGCTAATAGGAGATATCGTACATATAATCCTACAATTGCAGATCAAGAAGACTTTGTAGCTTATGGTCAATCTGAATGGGATAAAGCAGCTAATGGAGTATTGAAAGGAGCAAATCTAGCAGCTACTACAATTGCTGGTGGATTTGGTATGTTATATGGAACCCTTAAATCTACTCATACAGGTAGATTTGCTGATATCTGGGATAATGATGTAATGCGTACTTTAGATGAATGGAATGAGAAAGTAGACAATGAATATCTACCAAACTACTACTCAAATAAAGAAGCAGAATCAAATTGGTATTCTACTGATAACTGGTTAACTACTAACTTCCTATTTGATAAACTGATTAAAAACTCAGGCTTTGCTGTAGGAGCAATGGTAAGTGGTAATATTGCTAATAGTTTCCTAAGAGGAGCAGGTGCTCTATTAGGAGAAGCTACATCAGCTACTGCTATAGCAGCAGAATCTTCACAGGCTTTTAAACTATTCACTCCTTTACTTAAAAATACAGCAAGAGCTTTCTCTGCTGGAAAGAACATAGAGGCAGCACAAGCTCTTGAATCTCAATTAACTTCTATTGCTGATCTTACTACTAAATCTGGAGAATTAGCTAAAATAGCTAACCAGACAAACAACCTATTTAAGATAGGAGATATGGGTAGGAGAACAGCTATAGCTGTATATTCTTCTGCTGGTGAAGCAACATTTGAAGCTTTACAGACAGCAAAGGAATATAAAAATAACCTTATAGCTCAGTTTGTAAAGGATAATGGATTTGAACCTACAGGTGATGATCTTAAGAAAATAGAACAATTCTCTGAAAGTGTGGGTAAAACTGCATTTTTTGGTAATATGGCTCTGTTATCAGCAACTGAATATGTGCAATTACCATATCTGTTAGGCTCATCTTATAGAAATACTAGACAAGCAGCTAATAATTTCATCAGAGGAACTGATGATATTCTTCTTAAAGAAGGTAAGTATCTTGCTAAAACTTCACCAAGAATAGCAAGTAAAGCTTCTCTTTTGAAGTATGTATTTGATCCAAAGGAAGCTGCTCAAGAATTAGGGCAATATGCTCTCCAAGTAGGTACTCAAAACTACTATAATAAGGCTTATTTATCACAAGATGCAGATGCTTGGGTAGATGGTTTTGTCTATGGTTTTGTAGGAACAGACAGTAGAGGAAATAATGTAGGTGCTCTTAATTCAAAAGAAGGTATAGAAAGCCTTATTCTTGGAGGTATTACAGGTGGTTTAATGCAAGCTAGAAGTAAATTTCAGGAATCCAGAGCAACAGCTAGAAATACACAAGAGTTTCTGACTCTATTGAATGGTTCACCTACCTTCAAACAAGCTTTTCAAGACAGATTAAAATCAGTCAATAGAGGAGTTGTCCTTCAACAGGAGTATGAAGCTGCTGTAAAACAAGGAGATAGACTTGAAGCTACTGATGCTAAGACAGATATGACTTATAACTATGTCTCCAATAGAGTGAGATATGGTAGATTTGATATGATTATGCAAGATCTTGCTGATTTAAAGCAAGAATCCATGTCTGATGTAGGACTTGCTAATCTAAAACAACAAGGCATTGGAGCAATTAATGATACAACTGAAGTATTTCAGGGAAGACTGTTAGAGTTTGAAAACTTTGCAAAAGATGTAAATACCTTACATGAGTCTCTTAATCTAAGATATTCAGGTAATCCTAACTATTCTCCTGAAGTAATAGATAAGATGGTATACGCTGCTACTAAAATAGCAGACTATGACAAACGTATACTTGCATTAAAAGGAAACCTAGGTCTAAGAGGAGTAAATGTTACTGATGTAATTAGCTCTGTAATAGAGGGAGGAGAGGTAAGATACAAAGAAGCAGAAGCATACATTAATAAGATGGATGCTATTGATAAAGATGAACTTAAACAAGAATTAAGAGATCTTAAAGAACTTTCTATTAGAAGAGATAAATTTATGGCTGAATTTAACGCCATTAAAAAGTCTCCTAAGAACTATCAGGATAGTGAAACTAAGTTAAAAGAAGCTTCTGAAGAACAACTTGCAGAAATTGAAGGTATTAAAAATGACTTTAAAGAAGGTAGAAATTATACAACTGGAACTGAATTCCAAAAAGCATCTGTTCATAAGTTATCTGATGATGAATATCAAGTAAAACTTGGTAATGTAGTTGTTGATAATTATGGTTCAGAAGAGGAAGCAGAAGCTGAAAGAGATAATTTAAATACTTATTATTCAGGTCTTTCTAAAGTTAGAATTGTAAAGATTAATGAAGATGGTTCTGCTAAAGTAGAATCACCTACAGGTGAGATATTTTCTTTAAGTCCTAAAGAATTAAGATTTTATGATCTTTTGGAAACTCCAGAAGAAAAGACTGCTCGTTTAGAAATAGAAAATCTTAATGAATCTAAAGCTGTTAAAGAGCAATTAGCCAATACATTAACTAAAGATGTAGAAATTAATACAGAAGTTCAATTTCAACCTGAAAAGAAGAAAGATAATAATGCTGTAATTAATGGAACAGTAGCTATTGATGATGGAAAACCTCATCAAAAAAGAGCTAATGTATTTGGTATTAATTTTAACAAGTTTCCAGATGCAAAAAGAGACTCTATAAAAGCTCTTGAAGTAACGAATAAAACACAAGATAAAGCTGGTATTCCAGGACTCATTCAGTATCTTATATCAGGTACAGAAATAGACCCTAATACAGTAGTTGCTGTAATAATGGTTAAAGATTTGAACAATGGTAAGTTCTCCTTTGTAGATGAGAATGGTGAACCTATCACTAATGATCTTATTAATACTGCTATATATCAAGTAAGACCTACTGAAAAACTAGAGATGAACTTCTCTACAACTCCAGGTAAACCTGATATGCAGACTATGTTCAGAGATACTACTCCTAAAGAAACAGAGAAAGAACTTAGAGATAGATATGCTGCTCAAAGAAAAGCTACACTAGCATCTAATCAATTACCTATACTGAAGCCTATTACAGCTTCATTTGGTATCCCTGTTTTTGAACAAAAGAGTGATTCTAAAGGTAATCTGGTTAATGACTATGATGCTGTAAATAGTGTAGAAGATGCTGAATTAGTTTCTCCCAAAGAACTTGAAACTACTCATTTATTAAGAGTAGCTACAAATAATACTACCATTAATAATGGATCTGTTACCTTTAACACGCCATTAGGTCGTGTATTTCTCTCTGTACCTGGAGGCTTAGTTAAGCTTAATAACAATAAAATAGGTAAAGAGAAAGCAAACACTATATTTAGCGTTATTCATCAAGTAGCTAAGAATATCAATGAGAACCCTAAACAAGGTGCTATTAACTCTAAACCTCTCTTTGATTGGTTAAGAAGTGTAGTTTATTGGGGTATTCCTAAGAATAAACAAGGTTTTAGCAGCGTATGGTTTGCAGATGATGATTTAGGTATAACTAGATTATATATAGGAACTGTTGATTTTGTCTTTACTCCTTCTGAAATCAGTAAGAATAAAGATGAAATTGTAGCAGCACTTCAGGATTTATACCATAATACAGAGGCTTCCAGAGTAAACTCTGATAAACCTTTATCTGAATACTCTGAAATAACTGGTATAGATAAAGAAGGTAAACCTGTTACTAAGAGATGGAGCAATTATCAGACTTATCTCCTTTCTAAGGAAGGTAGAAAAGCTGAAGAAATACCTTTAACTACCAATTTTAAAGCAATAAAAGGAACAGATCAAACTAATAGAAAAGCTATTTACTTTGTTCTAAACAATAATATTGATGCTGAAGTTCAACCTACAGCACAACCTAAACCTGTTGTTCAACCTAAACCACAAGGTACTTTTGTATTAGATAGTAAGACTATCAATACTTATGTATCTCCTGCTGGTAAAAAAATCATGTTTGTTGGTACTAACCTTGAAGACATTAAGGTAGTTAAAGGTGGTGATTTAGTTGAAGTATTAGCTGATTTAACTGCTAAAATAGGAGTAGATCAAGCTAAAGAAAATATTAAAAAGGCTATTAGGAATGCAGTTGGTCCTCAATTAACTAGTCAAGCACCAGAAGGTCTTACTTTTGATGATGATGAAACCTCTTTAACATTTGATAATGAAGGGGAAGAAGAGAAACCTAGTAAAGTATTAAAAGGTGGTATATTCAACCTTGGTAAGAAGAAAGCTGCTCCTGATGATACTGTATATAGAGAAGAGCTTTATAAACAAACTAAATCTTTTGAAGGTGAAAACTGGAATAAGGTTTCTAAATGGTTGTCTGATAACTTCCCTAATGTTCCTGTATATAGAGTAAAGAATGCAATTAGAGCTACTAATGGTAGACAAGCATGGGGTATGCTTCATAATGGGGCTATATATCTGTCAAATACTTCTGAAGTAGGAACAGTTTACCATGAGGTTTTTGAGTCTATCTGGAAGACATTTACTGATCCTATAGAGCAAAAAGCGGTATTGGATGAGTTTAAAGCTAGAAAAGGTTCATTTACAAACAAGTTTACAGGTAAAGTAGCTAAGTATTCTGAAGCTACAGAGTTTGATATTAAGGAGCAATTAGCTGAAGAGTTCAGAGATTATATCCTGGATAAGAAGATTCCAGCTAAACCAACTGAAGGTAAACCTTTCATTGTCAGACTGTTTGCAGATATATACAACTTCTTTAAGTCTTTCTTCACTGGAGAAAAGGCTCAGATAAATACTGCTAATTTATTCAGTAGAATAGGAAACGGTTATTATAAGACTTTTATTCCTTATGAATCTCAATTAAGCTTTGCTAAACAAGGATTTATAGATATAGACTCTGTACAGGCAGATAATTATTCTGAATTTAGAATGATTAAGCTTCCTTATGACCAAGTACATGAGATCATCCAACAGATGACTTATACCACTCTCAGTGAAATAATTAAGAATAATAAGAGCTTATTTGGTATATCCAAGATTAACAAAAAGGAATTATATTCTAAGTTAAAGAGTGATTTCTTGTCACTTACTGAGACTAATCCTGGTTTAATTTCATGGAAATCACAACAATATCAAACATTATTTGAAGAAGGTAGAATCACTGAAGAAGAAGGTAATACTCAAATTGCTAAACTTAATGTATTATATGAAGCAATAAATGATGAGTGGGATGAACTTGTTAAAAAGCATTCTGAATATCTTCGTAATTACTCTATTCAGTTTGATGAAAATGATGATGTTACAGTAAATGATGAAAATAATTCAGGTAAAGAAGACTATCAAGATGCTAGAAAGATAGATACTTTCCGTAAAGCTAATCCTGCGATTAAGCTTTTGTTAGCTACTTTACCTTCTACTCAAATAGTTAACGACAAACCTGCTCTAAAGAGATCTTCTATTGGAGGTGCTACCCTATTGCCTTTAGATAAGGTGTTTATTACTCTTAAGAATAAACTCTATGATAGTGTAGACATTAATGAAATGATGACTAGATTAAGGGATTTTGCTAGAAATAACCCTGATTATCAGGCACTTTACAATAGATTAATGAAATCACCTAATGAGGTAGATTTCACCAGATTAACTAATGACTATGATATTCAACTTTTGAGTTCTTTCTGGAAGGCTATGAAAGCTCAAAATGCTGATACCAAGATAGTGTTCATACTTCCATCAGGTGATGTAGAAGTAGGAGATGCTCATTTATCCAGTGTCATTAGACAGGCTAAATATGAAATGTTTAATGATGTAGTATCTAGCTTAAGAAGTGGATCTCCATATGTACAATATGATACTAAGAAAAAAGAGTTCTCAGCTACAGATAAGATCAAGAAACTCACCTTAAATCCTTCTAAAAAGGAGTCATATATTGCTTTCTTGGAGGCTATAGGAGTTACTTTTACAAAAGAAGAGTTGAATAAACTCACACCTAATCAATATAGAACCTTTACAGAAGCTACAGATGGTATCAAAACCAGCTTATCTTCTATATCAGGAATCAAAGATATCAATGCTAAGACTCTTGATATTGAGAAAAGGTTAAGACAATTAGGTTCTATAAAAGCTATTCTCTCTAACCCAGAGTTTGAAAGCACTTATTTTAATATAAGTGGAGAAAAGACTCAAACTTATATAGGTACTAACACAGTTAGTGACTTCTATGATGTTATCTCTAAAGTAAACAACCTTGAAGAATTACAGGATACCAGATTTAAATTTATCTTAAAAGATAACTTTACTAAAGGTAGTGTAGTTCTTAAGTCTATTTTTACAGATTCTGGTGATAGAAAAGCTAATACTCAAGATATCCTTAAAACAGGTATTGTTGAAGGTATAGTAGATGAAACTAGTGGTAAACGTAAAGAATCCACTCAATTCACTCAGAAAGAAAGATTCATTCAAGAAATCAACCTTAATGAACAAGGTTGGTACATGAATCTTGTACCTGGAGATGCTTCTATAGAATGGATGATTAATCTTCACTCTAAGAGTAATCCTCTTGTTTCTTTACAGTATGGATATGAAGACTTATTTGACGTATTCAGAGAATATTTTATTTCAGAAATTCTAGTTTCCAGAGAAGGAAGAAAGATAGCTAATGTGAAAGGTAGAAAATCTAATGATCTACGTTTCTTCAAGGGTATTCTTGACGAAAAAACTCACAGTAAAATAGTGAGCAATACAACTTCATCTCCTGAAACACTCTATGGAGAGAATGTGAAGGCTATCAATGAAGGTATTAAGAATCTTATTAAGAGTAAAGCTAAAGAAACAAGATCTAATCTTGAAAAATATGGTATTATAACTTATGGAGAAGAAGGAGTAGAAGCTAAGAACTTGGGTTTTGCAGCAGATGGTATTACTGAAGAGTCATTAGACTCTAATTTGGAGCAAATTGAAGCTAATTTCATAATAGCTAATATTGAACTCCATAAATTAATCTATTCTGATCCATACTTCTATAAGGATGAATTAAAGCGTATTAAGAACTTCAACTCTCCTGGTCAGCCATTACTTGCTTCTTTAGAAGTAAATGAAGCTATACATAAGGTATATAATAAAGATTACTCTAAAGATGACATGGGTTATACTGACTTCTTGGTTAACTCATTAACCTCAGTTATGACTGATGATGTTAGAAGTACAATTGGACTTAAAAACTATGGTACTTGGGAGGAAACTGATGGTGGTGGTATTATCACTATGCAAGCCAACAGAAACCTCAGAATTAGAGCAGCTAACTGGAATGAAAGAGAAGAAGAGCAATATAGATATGATATAGCTTTTGAGAAAGATAAAAAGAATATCGAGCTATCTAAAGAAGAAAAAGACCTTTTAGAGAAAGGTGATCCTCAAGTAAAGAGTGCTTATACTCCATTGAAACCTATTGTTAGAGGTTCTAAAGATGATGGTAGTGTATATAATGATATACTTCTTGATAAGTTTGCCCTTGTTCCATACTCTTATAAAGTATTGTATAAGATCAATCCTGATTCAAATGCAATCAAGCATTATGAAAAGATGATTAAGGAGCAAGTGGATTATACCGTATTTAGCTCTGGTAGAAAAGTAGGTGGGGGGGAGGCTAGTCCTATCTATAATCCAGATGGTACATATATCACAGAAGACTTCAAAGAAGTAAATGGTATTCCTTTCAGTATAATCAACATACAGACTGAAGTTCCATCTAAAGATAAACCTCAAGTAACACAAGGTTCACAGGTTACTAAACTTGCAACTATGGATTTCATGGATGCTGGTGTACCTATTGACTTTGAAAAAGGAACATTCAGTAGCAGATTTGCTAAATGGATTGTTCTTTCAGAATCTGAAAAAGAGAAAGCATCTCCTATATATAAGGAGATTAAGAATAACGAATCTCTTTTAAATGAGAGAATTAATGAAGGATATAAAGTTCTTTTAAGAAGACTTGGTATTTCTGAAATCCAAGATGGTTATGAAATCAATGATTTAAATAGACTTGGTGATACTCTTAAAGATGAAATCTTTAAAAGAGAGGTTAATGACAACATTATTTCAGCTTTTGAAGGATTTAAGACTGGAGATGTAGTACTTGAAGCTACTCCTGCATACCAGCAAATAAGGAATATTCTATACGCTATTGCTAATAAGCAAGTTATCAGACCTACTATTTCTGGAGGTATGAAAGTACAAGTACCATCTACTTTATTGGAATCTGTAAGAGCTAAAGAAGAAAAAGGAGCTTATACTTCAGATATTCTTAAGTTCTATGAAGATGAGGATGGTAAAAGAGTCTGTGAAATAATGGTTGGAAGATGGTTCAAATCTGAAAAAACAGATGAGGAGCTTATCAAAGAACTCAATGAATCTGGTGTATTAGGAGGTATAGGTTTCCGTATCCCTACACAAAAACAGAACTCTATTGATGTATTCAGAATAAAGCAATTCTTACCTGAAGAATTTGGCGATTCTGTAATCATTCCTTCTGCTCTTGTTAAGAAAGTAGGATCTGACTTTGATATTGATAAACTTTCAATCTACCTTAAAAACACATATAATACCTTAAGTGGTAAGACTAAAGAAGTTCCATTCTCAGGATATGGTCAGAAATCTAAAGATAAGCTGGCTCAAATGTACGATGAAGGAAACTTCTTATCTGAAAAGGATAGAGCTAAAGCTAATAAATGGATTAAAAATAGAAAGATAGAAGATAAAGATGAGGTTATTGATAACCTATTTACTGCTATATTTGGAAAGCAATCCTATGAAGATAGCTATGTCCAGGAGGTTATGGATGACTTACTTGATTCCAAGGATGACAAAGAATTTAAAGACAAAGTAGTTGAAGAGAAATATAGACAATCACTTGAGAATGAGTACATTAAGTCATTAGAAAAGTTGACTTCAGACCCTCTTAACTTTGAGAGATTAATAACTCCTAACTCAGCAGATCAATTAAAAGGATTATCTGAACAAGTAGTAAATGCTACTAAACAGGTTAAATTTGACTATACTGACGTAAAAAATATATTGGATAGGAACTTTATGTCTTCTTTAAGACAAGCCTTTGTTAGAGGTAAATACGCTATTGGTATAGCAGCTACTTCTCAAACTAATAATGCTCAGAACCAAAGAGCTTTCATCCACATTGATTATTCTAAACTGGATACTCAACCAGATGATGACAAAAAGTGGTTAGGAGACGGTAAAATTAAGTTCAAAGAATTTAATGAAATTAATGGAAAACCTACCTTATCCTTGTCCAAAAACAAAGATGGACAGCTTATATCTGATATTATAGGTCAGTTTATTGATGGATATGTGGATATTTCAAAGGGTCCTTGGATTATGCAGTTAGGAGCTACTCCTAATACAGCCTCTACATGGTTGTTCTTGATTAAATTAGGTGTGCCTATTAATACAGTAGCCTACTTTATGAACCAACCTATTGTAAGAGACTACTTAAGAGAGCTTGAAAATGCAGGATATAGCTGGTTATTCAATGATAATATTGCAAAACTTACCAAGTCATCCTATCAGGGATCAAATATAGTGTTAACTCAGATTCCTTCTGAATCAGCACTTAAGACAACTATGTCTAAGGATACTGACAGTTTGACTGATAAAGAGAAAGCAGAACAGTTGTTTATACTTGATGAATTCTTCAAATATGCCAAGTTGGCAGAGCATTTATTCCATGTACAGCAAGGTAGTAACTTTGACACAGCTACTATAAGTGATCCTTTCATTACCTTTAAGAAGGAAATACAGCTTCAAAAGGCCAGAACTACAATGATTAGCTCTGTAGATGACCTCTTGAACAACTCCTTTGTAGGTACTATACATAAGAGAATAAACGACATAAGAAATGCGTTCTCAACTATCCTTATTTCAGATAAACCTAATTCTGTAAGAGGTGTAATGGAGCAAGTATTACTTCCTTATGTAAATAACAATGATAGGGACTTTGTTAAAATTAGTCAAAAAGCAGTTTCTGATCTATTTGATTGGGCTGTACAGACTAATAGTAAAATAAACTCCCGTATAAAGGATATCCTATTAGGTTCAGATACCCAGGAATCTGCTACAAAGCAGATAATGGACTTTGTAAATAAGGTTAAAAAGGATAAGGACCATCCTTTACATAACAACTTTATTGTCAATTCTATAAAGCAAACAAGTGATAGTGTTAGGGAAAATACCCCTAATAACCTCTATATTGTAGGTAAGAATAACAAGGTATATGACCAAAATCATATAATTTATGGGTTTTATGAGCTTAAAAAGAGCCTTCTTCCTGAAGAACAGCACCTTTATAACAAGATTATAGGTGTGGCTGTACTACAGTCAGGATTAGCTGCTTCTAAGATATCATTTACTCATCTTCTTCCTTATGAAGATTTCAAAAATATATACAACGAAACCTTGTCTATATTAGATAAATTACCTAATTTGCAACAATTTAAGGATATTAATGTATTTGAAAGAAATAACTGGGCTAATGATGATATTGTACCTAACAAAAAGGCACAATTACTGAAGTTAAAAACCCCATTTGTTGACTTCTATACAGGATATGAGAAGAAGTATGTATATGCTCCTGAGAGAGAATTCTTGGATAATAAGCTAAAGAAAGCGGTCAGAGAGAATAAAATACCTGAAACTATCCAGTTATCTCCTTATACCAAGGAAGGTAGATCTGAGTTTGTTGTATACTCATGGGAGAAAACACTTTCTGCTAGCTATAAGAAAGATAAGGAATTGAAGAAAGAAATGAGAAGTAAAGGTGACTATTCTTATATTCAGAAAGGTCTTTTCCAGAAGGTTTATGGAGATAATGATCTTCCATTAACTACTTCTTATACTAATAAGGCTGGTAAAACTACTATATCTAACATATTTAAGGCTGTAAATGCTTGGGGTGATTCATATAGAGCTAATGAATTCTACAATATTCCTCAACAGTCTGTAATAGATAATGGGTTCATTAAGGTTGATGAAGTACCTGATGTAACTATAGAGAATGTACTATATCCTCCTAAGGTTGAAAAAATAAGTAAAGTGAAGAAAGACGGAACAGATATACTTCCTAATTGTATTTAATATGAGAAACTTAATAGGTAAGTTGGAGCTAGAACTGCTCCACACTCCAGAAACAACCACTCTGGGAAAAATTAAAAACATTATTTTTGGAGCCGCAGCTTATATTATGTGGGCTACTTTCATCTTGTTTATATATAAATCGTTTATTCCAGAATTTGGAACAATTAAATTACAATTTATGTTTGTTGAGTCTACTATACACTCCTTTATATCTATGTGTATATTAGCTCCATTGGTAGAGGAGGTCTTTTTTAGAAAACCCCTTAGTTTACTTAAAAAATTCGAACATGAGAAAATAATATTATTATATGTCCTATTTTCATCTACTCTTTTCGGATACATTCATAGCCAAGGAGCATGGAGTGTTCCTATACAAGGAGTGGCTGGATTATTATTCTGTTATGTTTATCTTAAAAATGGATATTCTTACATTTCTTCTGTAGCTTGTCACTTTTTAGTTAACTTTTATTATTTCTTAACAACCAATTAATGGCCTGTCAAATTCCTTATATTCAATCTGCACAACTATCTGAAACAGAGAAAGCTCGTTTGGAAGGTATCCACATGACTATTCTTGAGGATGCTAAGTCCTCAGGTGCTTTTAGAAGAGAAGCTAACAGATTTGTTACTATTAAAAACTCTTATCCTAAAGCTACTGAATTTGTGTCCCAAATTGTTGCTAAATTTGGGACAGGTATAGCTACTCTTCCTTCTATAGGTAATGGTAAACATTCTTTAAATATTAACGTATTACCTCTTTCTGTTGAGAAACAGGAAGTGTTGTTTAACAAAGAGCAAGGTATAGGTCAAACAGTAGCTTCTGATGTTACTGTCAAAAAGATCAAGAGTTTACTTGATAAAATGGGTATTGATCTTAAAGGTCTACAAGACTATGCTAAAGTTATAGGAATACAAGCCACGGGTATTAACGCTCTTGCAGATTTAGCTCATAATGTTATAGCTATAGCTGAAGGTAAAGAGAATGAAACTCTTACTGAAGAAATGGTCCATATAGCTACTTATTTTATAGAGCATAAGGACCCTAAGTTAGTGACTGAAATGATCTCTAAGATAGATAGGTTTAAGATATATAGAGATACTTTGAATCTATATAAAGGTTTTAGAAACTATCAACTTGAAAATGGTAAGCCAGATATAAGAAAGATTAAAAAAGAAGCTGTAGATAAGCTTATTGCTGAAGTTATTATTAATAAGTCTGAAAATCTAGAACAATATCCAGAATTAGCAAAAGAAGAAAATAGATCCCTGGTATATCAGATGTGGCAAGATATTCTTGACTGGATTAAAGGTCAATATAGAAAAGCCAACATTGATGTATTTGAGCAAGTAGCCACCTCTATTCTATCAGGAGAAGTAGTCAATGAAGAAATTGAAGGTATTGAAAATGCTACTTTCTATAATATAGAAAGAAATACATCAGTCAATACTATTTATGATAAGATTCTTGATATAGACAAAAGAATGGAGCTTGTTCCTCAAATGGGGGATAAAAAGCGTCATTATACTTTTGATGAAGCAGAAGTAGCTAGATCAGTTACTGAGAAATTAAAAGAAAATTCTAAGCAGAATTTTGAAGAAAGGACACCTGAGCAGAAGGCAGAAGATGATGCCAAAAAGCAATGGGGATCTGAAGGACATAATTATATAGCTAACTATATAGAAACTAATCTTATAGATAAGCAAGGTTTTGCCCTTGAAACTCCTAAAGATATTGAGGTAACCAGTGAATTGGATAATAAAGTAGAGCAAAAGTTGAAAAGATTTGCTACTGAACTTATCAATAGTTACAAACCTGGAACTAGGTTTATCACAGAAAAGAAAGTTATCAATGAGAAAGTAAAGGGAAAACTTGCCTCTACTATGGATTTCGTAGCTATTGAACCAGATGGTGATAGCTTTAAAATGGATATATACGATTGGAAATTTGCCAGTATAAACACTGAATATCAGGAAGATATTCCTTGGTATAAGAAGAAAGAGTGGAATGAGCAAATGAAGGAATATACTCAAATGATGTATAATTATGGGGTTAAACCTCAACAGCTTAGAAAGGCTAGAATGATTCCTTTCCAGGCTAATTATATAGAAAGAAAGAAAAAACTTCATTTAACTTCTATAGAAATAGGTAATTTAGATCCTACAAAGGAACCTAATTTATACTTATTACCTGTACCTTTGGATACAGAAACCTCTGGAGATCAGGACATTGATAAATTAACAAGGTCTTTAAGAGAGTATCATAAGAAGATATATAACACCATATCATCCCCTGAAGAACAGCATTTGAAGAATGAAAGACTTAATGAGCTTTCTAAATCAATTAGATCACTTCATTTAAAAAGAGACTTTCAACCACTTGCTGGTGTTGCTAAAACATTCTTGAATAATGCAGCAAAGGTATTTAAGTCTTTTGAAGATGTTGATTATACTAAACTTTCTAATGATGAAATAAACCTTAGACTTGGTGAACTTCTTGATATTCAAGAAAGTGCTGGTAAGTTTGCGTCATTAGATGAAGCTTTCTTGAAACACTTTCCAAAAGATGGTTTATCAGAGGATGATAAAGATCTACTTACCTCTCTTGAGAAGATATCATCTTCTACAAGGAGAATGTTAGATAGAATTAAAGATATATTTAATAACTATACAGTATATAAAGCAACTAAAGAAGGACTTGGCGAAAGTGTATTATCTCCAGAAATAGAGATAGGTAGCTTTGCTAAAACATTTCTTGAGGGTTCAAAATTATCCTCCAAGATTGTTAGATTAGCTTCTAATCTCATTTTGAAAGCTAAAAGTCTGGTAGATATAGTAGTTACTAAATTAACAGATAAATTATCTCCTTTACTGGTAGAACTTGAAAAAGAAGCTAAAGCAAAGGGTAAATCTGCATTTAGTCTTATAGGAAATGTAACCAGTAAAGGACTTCAATTGATCTCTAAAATAGACCCTGAGTTTAAAAAGGATGTCTTTAAGAATAGAAAAGAAAAGAAAAAGGATTTCTTCATAGAGAATATGGATATGGAGAAGTATAATAAACTTTCTAAAGAAGTTATAACTAGACGAGAAGAAGAGGAGAATAAAAAACACTACTCTGATGATAAAAGATTTGATGACTTTAAGAGAAAGCAAGCAATTACTAAAATTCATCAATCTCTTGACATAGAATCTAAGGATTTTAATGGATATGAGGACTATGACTTTAAACGTTTATTCTGGGATTCTCTTAAAGAAGAAGATCACTTGTCTAAGGAATACAAAGAAATGTCAGAAACAGCCAGAAAAACATGGCAGTTCTTTACAGACCTAAACATAAAAGCAAGACAACTTGGCTATCTATCAGGAAGAAATGGACTTTCATTCTTTCCATTAATGGAGGCTACTATTATTGAAAAGCTTCTTAAAACTAATAATCTACTTACTGAATCTGGTCAAATACTAAAAGACTCTTATACTGTAAGAGCAGAGGAAGAAGCTGCTTATTCTAAAATAGATGAAGAAACAGGTGAACTTAAGAAGGAAATTCCTAAGTTATTCACCAGAAGTAATAAAGCTGTTGGTCAGTTATCTACAGATATTACAAAAGTAGGCGCTCTCTGGATAAAGGCACTTAGCCAATATGAAAGCTCTAGAAACATAGAAAATACTCTGTTAGTTCTTCATAATGTAGAGAAAAACAAAGGTAGAATAGTAACTGATTCTTCTGGTAGACCTATATTTGAAGGAGGAGTACCTAAAACTATTGAAGAAAATGAGAAAAATTCTGCTATTCTAGAAACTATCATAGATGATGCTGTTTATGGATTAAGTGAAAACTTATCATCTATTGGTAATATAGGATTGTCAAAAGCTGTAGATGTTGCAAAACCTGATTCTACTGAAGAATCTAAAGAAGAAACAAAATTGTCTACTAAAAAGGCACTTACTAATGCTAATAAACTAGTTCAATCGTTAGCTGTAGGTTTAAAGCTCCTTGTTGCTATTCCTAACTATGTAGGTTTTAATATGCAAGCTGCTATTAATGCTGGTAGATTAATAACCTTCAAAGAATTTGAGAAAAATAACGCCAAAATAACCACAAATACCCTTTCTTCGTTAGAAAAAGGACTGTTAGATAAAATAGTTCCATTAAATGAGGATTCTTCTCAGGAAGCTAGACGAAAGTTAGCCAAAAAACAAGGATTTCTAGACTATATTAATACATGGACATTCCATGATGTTATGATGGTTACTAACTCATTTCCTGATAGACTACTACAGTTTGCCAGTGCATTATCATTTCTTGAAAATACAATGATAGTGGATGGTAAAATGGTCAATATTAGACAGTATGTAAGGGAACAGGATAGAGAAGCTAAGAAAGATTTAGCTTATGAAGATCGTAGAGAGTTAGAAAAATCATATGAAAATAGGGTTAAAAAGCTAAAAGATGAAAAGTCTTTAGTAAAAGTAGCCAAATTGACAGATGAAGGTGTTGATATACCTGGAGTATCAGATGAGGAATTAGCCAAATATAGGGTTAAAATCATCGAATATACTAGGAATTTAAGTGGTCAGATGAACCAAAATAACAAAGCTGACTATCGTAGAGATACTATCTTGAAGTCTTTTATGATGTTTAAAGGTTGGATTCCTAAGCAAGTTTCCTTGAGAACTCTGGATATAAACAAGAATTTAGAGCTAGATCAGTGGGAATATGGTAGAACCAGAGCATTTGTAAAAACAATACAGCATCTTGGTTTCAGGAATATCGCCAATATTAGAGACATCTTACTTGGTACAGATAAAGGTCTATCTATATTAAAGGATATATACGACAAGAAAAAAGAAGCTTACTACCAGAAAACAGGTCAGGAATTAGAGATTTCAGAACAGGAGTTTTATGACCTAATGAGGGATGAAATCCAGAATCAGGTAAAAGAACTCTACATTTTAGCTGGTTTAGTAGGTCTAGTTGTAGCTGTTAAGTTAGCAGAACCTCCTGAAGATGAGGATGATAAGCATTCTATAAATCAATATAAGTTCTGGGCAAAAGCCTCAAATAAGATAATGGATGAACTTTGGTTCTATTATAACCCACTTTCTTTTGAATCTATGACTAGAGGAAGTGTTATTCCAGCTTTAGGACTGGCTGTAAAAGCTGAAAGATTCTTTGAAGCTTTAGGTAAAGAGACTTATGCTAGAGCTATAGATGATCAACAAATGATCGATAAAACTCATCCTTTGAAGTATTTCCTTAATTTAATGCCTGTTGGATCACAGATTCAAAATGAAATTCTTCCTATTATAGACCCTGAAGCAGCTAAGGAAATGGGCATCAGAGTTTCAGCAGAAGCCAGAGCTATGAGATAATCTTTATCCTTATGCTATATTATGCATAAGGATTCAAAATACCCCTTTTTATTACCCAAAAATTCATTAAATTTGCAAAATTATGAGAGTAGCAGATATTTGTCCTACATGTGCAACGTATGTTAATGCAGCCTGTGTTATATACGCTGGTGAGATTCTATCAACCATAGAAATCCCACCCCTTACCTCCTTGGATGAAATACTCCTCGCTATCAATAATACTTTTAAAGCTTTGGAAGGTACAGGTGTACCATCTGTTGTTCCTAAATTTAAAGGTCAACTTTATATTGATAATTCTTCTCAATTCCTATATATAGGAATGGGGACCACTTCTCCAAACTGGGGTTTAATTGGTGCAATCGCAACCACTACAACTACCACAAGTACAAGTAGCACCACTACTACCACTACTACAGCACCGTAACTAACAATTCCCGTTAGTACATTAATTTAATTAACTTATGCCTTGTAATTGTTCAAACAAGACAGCATTATGCCTATCTGGAGGATGTCAAATTCTTCTTAGCAGTATGTGTGTTATATATGAAGGAGAAACTCTCCCTTATATAGAAGGTAATACTAATGATAGTTTACAGGTATTACTTCAGAAAATAGATGAGAAATTCTCCACCATTACTTCAGGTGGAGGTAGTGGAACTGTAACATCAGTAAGTGCTGTTGGAGGTACAGGAATTAGTGTATTTGTAGCTAATCCTATAACTACTCCTGCTATTACTATTACTAATACTGCACCTGATCAGGTAGTAACCCTTAGTGAAGGATCAAATGTTACTATTACAGGTATTTATCCTAACTTTACTATATCTTCATCAGGAGGTGGGGTAACAGATGGTGATAAAGGAGATATTACTGTATCTAGTAGTGGAACAGTATGGACAATTGATACTAATATAGTTAAAACTTGGATAGGTAAACATACCTATACTCCAAATTCTACTAATGCTGGTATAAATGTAGGTTCTTATTCAGGCACCCCTAGTACTCCAGCAAATGGTGATATATACTACAATAGTAGTAGTACAATTACTGATCTATATGCTAGAGTAGGTGGATATTGGTATAATGTTCTTAAAAATCCTCATGAGTTAGATCCTAATGCATATCGCCTTATTAATGATGGGGATTTTGGAAAAACAATAGTTTGTGTTAATACAAATCCAATTAATATAGATCTTACTGGGTCAGTTATGCTGGATCATTCGTTTACCTTAGTAAAAGGTGCTGGATCTGGGGATATATCATTAACTGGAACAATAGAGGGCGTTGCCACAACAATGCTTACTGATAATACTGCTGTAACTTTTCAACATAGAGGTGGTGGTATATGGATGGCATGGGGAGCTTTAGGAACATTAGGAGGCGGAGGAGGAATAACCTCTATAAACGGACTTACTTCAAGTACGCAATTTTTTGTAGATGATACTAATATTACAATAGTGTCAAGTGGAAGTAATCATACAATTACTTGGGCAGGTACGTTAGCAGATGCCAGAATAGGGTCTGCCTCTACCTGGAATGCTAAACTTGGTGGATCAGGAACTAGTGGACAAGTAGCATATTTTACTGGATCTGGAACTGTAGGCAGCGAAGCTGGATTTGAATATAATAGTACAACAAATATATTAACAGTAGACGGGATTACTTTAGGTAACTCTAGTATTGCTGGTACAAAATCACTAACTGTAGGATCAGCGGATGCTACTGCTGACCTGTATATAACAGGTAAAGGTAACACAGCCAAGGTAAGAATAGGCGCCTACTCAAGTAACCTCTCTATATTTGGAGAAAATAGTGGAGATGATCTTACAATAGAACATTTACTTACTGCATCAAATTCAGCAACCTTTAATATTAAAGGTAAGGCAGGTATAGCTTCAACAGTTAATGGAGGAGCACTTAAATTATTTGGTGGTGCCGCATACACTACAGGAAATAACCCTGGAGGTAGTATTTTATTAAAATCTGGAGCTAAAAATGGTTCTGGTGCAGATGGTAATATAGAACTAGATAGTCTAACAGGTATAATCAAATTAACACAAACTCCAGCTACTGGTAGTGCTAATACTCAAATTCTTACAAGAGATAGTAGTACAGGAGCAATAGAAATTAGGGATGTAACTACTATAGGTAGATCTGTTTTAAACTTATTAGGTCATAGTAGCAATCTTAACCAAAATACAACTTATTACTTCGGTATACACCCTAATACACCTACTACTACTTCAAATATACGAAAAATATATTTCAGAGATAATATTAGAATAACCCATGTTGAAATATATTCTCAATCTACAACTGCTGGATCTAATGAAAACTGGTCAATGTATGTAAGAGTAGATGGAACCACTGATACACTCATTCAAACAATAGGAGTATCAACTGGAGAAAGAATATGGACAAATTCAGCTATGTCAGTAGATGTAGATGCTAATCATTACGTGGAGATAAAAATGGTAAATCCTACTACTTGGTCAACTGCTCCAGTTGCTACAGTATTTAGTGGGTATATTAAATACGAATATAGATAATAGATGAATATTAAAGGTATTCTTTCTGGTATAGGGTATACAGGTGCCCCTCCTATAACTACCAATACAGGTTGGAGAATAGCTGATATAAATGATCAGAATCAGATTCACAATGCTACTATTGGTGATATGATTATTGATAGTCCTAATATTGGACCAAATTCAACATATCCTAATGGAGCTATAGATATTAGAGTTAGTTTTAGTAATCTTATTAGTAGTTATAATGGAGGAGTAGATCTTGCTCCAGGTAAGAAAATCCTTATAAAAGGGGGTATATATGACTATATTAGGATGGAAATGCCTGATATTACAGGAACTGCTTTAAATCCTATAATTTTAACTAACTATGGAGGTCAGGTAAGATCCAAAAGTTATGGATTTTCAGGAGCAATCTATTGGAAATGGACAGGTAGATATAATTATGCCAACAAAACAGGCGACTCTCAATATCAGGGACATGCTGTTTCTTATAGAAATACTAGAGATAGATATGGATTTCTTTGTGATAAAGAGTGGACAGATAAAACCTCTATACATGTTGGTATAGGTGGTACTGCTACTGTTAGAATGGCTAACAATTTTGAGATTGAATATATTGAATGTAGAGATGGAGGAGGTACTTTATTTAACATAAAGGAAGATAACCCAGATACATTTGAGGATATGGAGTTCTCTCTACATGATATATATGGCCATGACCATTGTGAGGAACCTATCTATTTAGGATACAATATAAATAGTACAAATCAACATACTTTAAGAAATGTAAAAGTATATAATAATAGATTTGTTCGCTCTGGCTGTGAATTTCAAGCTAGTAATGTTGGAGCGGGGTGTGATTTCTATAATAATTATATATTTACTGATCTATCTTGGACTGACCCTTTTCAGAGATTTCAAGACAGGGCAGTTCAATTAAATACTCGATTTGGTCCTGTATATTTTAGAAATAATATTGTACATAGTGCTGGTGAATACTTTATTACATTAAGTAATGCTTCTGGTTCAGGTGGTACTCCTGATACCCCAATTGCAGGTAATGATATCGAGATCAACAACAATCTTTTCTATACTTCTAAGAATCTTGGTGGTTATATTGGTCCTGCAAATGATGGTATTACAGGTTATAAAATTAATAATAATTGGTTTTATGATTTAACTTTTGGATACAATTTAGTATATCCTTCAGCAACTGATCAAAATACAATTTGGGATATTGCAAATACTGTTATACCAATTCAAGTACAAAATAATAGATATCAAACAGGTAAAGCGTTTATTAGAAACGGTGCTTCTAATCCGAATGTTAGTGTATCAGGCAATACATCAACTCCATCAATAGCAACTTTAAAATTTGTACAGTCAGGATATCCTTCAGATTTTAATTTTTCAAAATTAAAAAGGTGGACTGCAACTATCGGTACATCCTCAGGATTTCCTGCATCTGGAACTAATAAAGGACAACCTCTAGTCTTTAATACTGGTGACTGGTGTGTTTATAAATCTCTTCATTATAGATCAAAAATAGATAATAATGCGGGAAATGAGCCTCAAGGAGTGTCTGATGCTGCATGGGAAATACAATATTTTGATCAAAGTCCATATCCTTCTGATGATTTTAGATTAGAATCAGATGATCCTTTTAATTATTTAGGAATAGGATTATTAGATAATATCACACCTGTAGCTCCAAGTATAGTAATTAATACTCCAAATGCAGTTGCTAGGATGTCTACTATAGGAGGTTTTAAAAGTGAATTATCCTTAGTGGCAGAGGAACAAGGAGATAACCAAATATTATTAAAATTTGGTAAACCTTGGGCGAAGTTAAGTAATGGATTGAGGGTAGGAGCTTTAGGATCATCTACATTATTTGGTACTGGTGCTACCACAGGTTTTAAATTACATGAAAGACTAGCTGCTCAAGTAGCAACTATACCAAATGGAGAATTCCTATACAATGCTGTAAATGGTACATATAGTGATTATTATGTACCAGACGGTTCATCCGCATTATCTGATTGGAATAGGAATGTGGATGCTTTATTATGTCTAAATTTAGATATATTAATAGTAAGTTTACCATCCAATGACATTAGTTTCAATACAAATGCTCAATTTTTAGCTAATTTAAAGTTAATCTTCAACAAAGCTAAAAGTAAGGGAGTACCTTGTTTCATAACAACAACTCAACCTAGAGATGGATTTACAGTAGCTGAACAGCAAAGATTATATGATTTTGTAACATTAATAAAAAATGATCCTGATGTAGGGCCATTTGTTGTTGATGTATTTACTCCATTAGCCCAAGCCTATACAGCAGGGGCACCTGCTAAATATATACCAGCTTACTATGCAGGAGATGGAATACATGCTAATAATGCAGGTCATGGTGTAATATTTGATGCAATTTGGGCTAAAATATCAGCATATTTAACTAATGATTATATTAGTTATCAATTACAATCATCTTCTTCTGAAAATGGTGTATATAAAGATATAAATATTAGTATTACTAGAAATTTTAATGAATATATGGTAGATAGAAATGATAATAAAACTATATGATATAGAATAAGAGGAT
>Ga0164309_10000006_pt1 | contig 131654 bp, 110 predicted proteins | sample Whisoiple_247_MG_FD_109984 | JGI IMG/M metagenome (GOLD analysis project Ga0164309, IMG submission 109984) | Soil microbial communities amended with fresh organic matter from upstate New York, USA - Whitman soil sample_247_MG | ecosystem: Environmental > Terrestrial > Soil > Unclassified >... | reverse complement strand
CCAACCACCGAGTGTAGCGACGACGCGCGGGCGCTCACCGAGCCTCGCCGTCAGCTGCGCAGCAGCGCTTGCGAGTGCCGCGTCGCTTCCGCGTAGGGCCGCCAGCAATGGATCGCCGAGTGCCCATGCCTCGAATTCCGGGACGGGTTTGGCGACTCGCTCGAAGAAACGCCGGTACAGCCAGAGTCCGAACCCGGCCATCGCCCAGGCCTTGATGACGAAGAGCACACCTTCCATGGACCCATCATCGGCCCTCTCGTTCCAGACCGCTGGACCCCGCGCGCCAAATTTCTTGTCCGGGCGCGCCAGTCTGGCCGCGAAAGCTCCTCGGGGTCTGTCCAGTCCAGCGTACGAATGCGCGATGAAACGCGCTGGCCTCCGAAAATCCCAGCAAAAAGGCTGCTTCCTGCAGGCTGATGCGAGGGTCAGCCAAGTAGCGCAAGGCGAGCTGATGTCGCGCGTGGTCGAGCTCGGCGGCGAAGCTCGTGCCCGCTGCGCTCAGCTGCCGCTGCAAGGTTCGTCGTGACACGTGTAGCCGCTGACAGACGGCCTCGACCGAAGGCGGGCCGGACGCCAAGAGCCCGCTTATCTGCGCGCGAACACGCGCGGCAAGGTCGCTCGTGCTGGGCAAGCGCGCGAGTGCGGCTTGCGCGTGCGCTTCGACGATTCGCGCCAAGGTCGGATCTGCACCCAACACGGGCAGCTCCAGCGTATCGCGATCCAACACCAGCTCGTCCACGTCGGCGGAAAAGCGCAAACCCGGGCCGAACCACGCGCGGTGTCGCGTCGTATCACGTGGCGCCGCGTGTCGAAACAGCATGCGGCGCGGCACGAGCGCGTGCCCGGTCATGCGCCGTGCGAGTTGGACGAAGGACAGAAATCCGAATTCGAGCGCGGGGCTTGGCGCGCGGAAGGGTGGCGCCCCGATTTGATGTTGGTAGCGTAGCTCGTCGGGGCTGAAGAAGAGTTCGCTTCGAGCATCATCGTGGAGCAGCCGTTGATAGCGGAGTGCGCGCTCGAAGCCTTGCCCCAATGTGGCGCTGCTGCTGATCACCCAAGTCGCGAGGCTGAGCGGCGGGGCTTGCAGCCGCTCAGCCAACCAAAATCCGAAGCTCTCGTCAGTGCACACCCGTGGCAGGTATTCCCAGAGGCGCAGCAACAATTCCGCGGGCACGCGGCCGTCCGGATCGGCCAACGCTTGCTCGGAAAACGTGCTGGTCGGCACGTTCATGGTCTGCGCGAGCTGTTCGAGCGTGAGCCCGAGTTGCATTGCGCCTGCCACCAGCGCGCGCAAGAGCAACACGGATGCGGTACCGCCTGCGCCCACTTTGCTCGAGACTTCGAGGCTCGTCCGCCGCGTGCGCGTTCCGACACTCATCGGCCCAGATGATGCTACTCTGGCGGCGCCGTGTCGATCCCCGGAAGCTCGCTCGACGCTCTTCAGTCGCGGAAGTCACGCGTACCGAGCCTGTACCTGCAGGTCTTGCTGGCGATCGCGCTCGCCGTGTTGCTCGGTGTCGTGCGACCAAGCTGGGCGATCGCCATGCAGCCGCTCGGCGAGGGCTTCGTCAAGTTGATCAAGATGCTGATCGCGCCAGTGGTGTTCACCACGCTGGTCGTCGGCATCGCCGGAATGGAGGATCTCAAGGCGGTCGGCCGAACCGGAGCGAAGGCGCTGCTCTGGTTCGAGTTCACGACCACTTTGGCGCTCGCGATCGGCATTGGCGTCGCCCACTTGGTGCGCCCCGGCGCGGGTTTGCACGTCGCCGTGCAGAAGCTCGATCACAGCGCCTTGGACAACAAGCTGGCTGCGGCGGGGCCGCGCAGCTTTGCCGAGCACGTGCTCTCGCTCATCCCCGATTCGTTTTTCGGAGCGTTTGCCAAGGGCGACATGCTCCAGGTCTTGCTACTGGCGCTGCTGACCGGGGTGGTCGTGTCCCGGCTCGGTGTACGTGCGCGCCCGCTGGTCGACGTGCTCGAGAGCGCTCAGTCGGTGCTGTTCGGCATCGTAGGTATTTTGATGAGGCTCTCACCCCTCGGGGCGTTCGGGGCGATGGCGTTTACCGTCGGTAAGTACGGCGTCGGCACGTTGACCAGCTTGGCCAAGCTGATCGCGGTGTTCTACGGCACTTCAGTGTTGTTCGTGGGCTTGGTATTGGGGGTCGCGCTGCGCTTGCTGGGGCTTTCGCTCGTGCGCTTGCTCGGCTATCTACGCGAAGAGCTTGCGGTCGTGCTCGGCACCTCGTCCTCGGAGTCGGCGCTGCCACGGCTGATGGCGAAGCTCGAGGCGCTCGGTTGCGCGCCTCCGGTGGTTCGCTTGGTGGTGCCCTCCGGCTACTCGTTCAATCTGGATGGCACCTCGATCTACCTCACGCTGGCTGCCCTGTTCGTCGCGCAGGCCCTGGATATCCACCTGAGTTTTGGCCAAGAGCTGTCCCTGCTGCTGGTACTGCTCTTGACCTCGAAAGGCGCCGCCGGCGTGACTGGCAGCGGCTTCATCACCCTAGCCGCCACGCTTTCGGCAACTGGCAGTATCCCGGTGGCAGGACTGACGCTGTTGCTCGGCATCGATCGCTTCATGTCCGAGGCACGTGCTTTGACCAACTTCGTGGGCAACGCAGTCGCGACGATAGTGGTGTCACGTTGGGAAAAGCAGCTCGATTTGGCGCAGGCGCGCGCGCTGATCGGCGTCGCGAGCGAGCCCAACGCAACTGATGCATTGTCCAGTGCCGGAGGAATGCCGCCCGGGTCGGGCTGAACACTCGCGAACCAGAACGCGCGAAGCGGATGGCAAACGCGCCTAATCGATGGCAGCATTTCCGTCGTCGAAATGCCGAGCTCGTCGCTGCGTCGTGTCACTCGCTGGGTGCCGCTAGGCTTGCTCGCCTCATGCGCGGGTTGCGGCGCTACCGGTCTGGACTGGGTGGGTGAGGCACATCTGGAGTCTGCGTCGCTCCAGCGAGTAAATGCGGAGCATTCGTCCTCGTTTGACGCTCCAACCTCGGCTGCGATTCCAGCAACAGCAGAGCCGAGCGACGCTCGGCCGCGATTGAATCACACAGTCACACTCGGCGAAGTCGAGGCAGCCGCGACGCAAAGCGTGGCTGCGCCCAGCGGCCAGGGGCCCACCGTGATCGTCAACAACTACAATCAGGTGAACGTCGTGACACCCACATTCGGCTACGGAAACTATGGGTACGCGCTGGGCGCGGGCCGCTTTTCGCCCGCCCATGTCACACCGCATCGGTCCCAAGCGGCCCAAACCAGCACCCCAAGCCCGTTGCCGGGCCAAAGCTGGCCCGCGGTCGCGGACCATGGTCCGAGCTTTCCCTACCAGGCCTCGCCTGCGTCACCGTGGACTCGCACCCAGTAGGTTAGAGTCGGAGTTGCGCTCCGCCTAGGGCTCGGGTGATGCTCGGGAATCGCTTGGCGCACTGTCGGGCACGAGAGTTCGTTATGTTGGGTCGTTAGGGATGAGTAAACGACGCGAAGACGATTCGCGGCCGATTGCTAGCGCAATCTCACAGCGCGCCACCGTGCGCGAAGTGCCCGCTGCGAAGTACAAGGACGCCTCTGTTGGCACCGTTGCGCCGCGCGGTTTGCGTGGGCCATCGCTCTTGCCAGGTCAGGGCGCGCCCGAGAAGATCGTTCCGGAAGACGTCGAACTCGCGGTGCTGCGCGACGCAGAAACGCTCGATGGTCCGAAGGTCGCGCGTGCAACTGCGAGCAAGCACGCGACCTCCGCGGCTCGCTCGAGTTTGCCGACGCCGGTTTCGGTCGAGGTTCCGCGGGCGCGTTCGATTCCTCCCGCGCTCACTGAGTACTCTCCGGCTCCACCCACGCCCAGTGCGCGTTCGATCCAAAGTGGCACCCTGATGTCGATTGGCTCGGTCGATCCGCGCGCGCCGACCGAGCTCTCGCTGCCGAGTCCTCGACCACTCTCGGTCTCCGAACGGACCTCTTACCCTCCGGCAGTGGTCGATCGGACTCCGCAGCGAGTCGTGCCCGGCCAGCGCAGCAGCGTCGACACGACTCGTTCGGCTGATGTCACCCTGCGTCCCGGACCGCCGAGCGTTCCGCCGTCGCTGCGCCCGCCGCGCAGCGTGCCTCCCGCGGGGCCGAGCGTGCGTCCGTCGGCACCGAGTGTTCCTCCCGCCGCAGCCAGCGTTCGTCCTTCGCTCAAGCCGGACTCGATGCTCCCGCCAGAATCAGTCGCGCCGCCCGCGCAGCATTTTGGTCGCGTGCCTAGGTCCAGCGCGCCTGCTTCGCTTTCGCCGACGCCAACGCCGTTGCGGCCGCCCCGTCCAACACCGACGCCAATGAGGCCCCCGCGCCCAACGCCGAAACCGCCGCGCTCGGAAGCGCCCCCTTCGCTGCCGCCGTCTATGCCCAGCTCGGTGCTCGAAGAGCCGCCGCAATTTCAGATCCACGCCGAGCTCGCCGCCGTGCCGCACGAGATCCAAGACGATGACTTCGATCTGCGCAGTGCGTCGACGCTCCGTGAACCGCTAGCGAGTCGGAAACCGCAGCCCTCTGCGGATTGGACCGCGTCGCCGCCCGTCGCGGCTGCGCCGCCGAGCGAGCGGAGCGCGCGCTCGAATCGCACCAGTTCGCCCGCCGTGACGATTCTCGTCGATCGCGCGCGCGATAGCGTCCCACCGGTGAGCGAGCGGATGGCGCCGCAACGAGCCGCAGTGCCGCTGAGTTGGGTGCTGGGTGCGGCTGTGTTCGCCGTGGCCTTGGCATTGATCGTGGCGTTTGCGATGCGTCCGAGCGCGCCGCAGCATGCGACCGCGCCGCTCGACGGACGGCCTTCGACGGCGGCTCCGAGCACCGCTGAAAGCGCGCCACCCGACTCGACGCCTCAGTCCATCGCGCAGGGCGTCAAGCGCTCGGGGACGGCGAGTTCGGCGCGCCCGCCGAGCAGTGCTCCCAAAGCGTCGGCGCGTCCCGCGAGCAGTGCCGCGGGTTCGGCGAGCCCCCCACCGCAAAGTTCCGCCGAAATCTTGAAACACAAGCCACCGATCTATTGATCGCTTAGAATTCGGCTTGCGCGGAGCTCGGCCCCGCGAAGTCGCGAAGCTACAGCGCAACCAGCGCGAAACAAGCTCGCGTTAGCTTCTCGTCAGTCAGCTGTCGGAGATCGCCATGAGCTTCGAAGAGGAACGGCATTGCGACTCATTGTCGGGCACGAGCATCGGCCCGTCCACCCGGAGTATGCCTCCGAGTTTGCGGCCATCCCGCCGCAAGCGTGGCATTGGGCGTGCATTCTTTTGGGTCGCGGGCGTCCTGCTTTCCGCGGTCGGTTTTGTCGCGGCGAAGCGCGCTGTGCCCGAACGCAGCTTGCCGGACCTGCTGCGCGTGGATGCGCGCACCGTGAGCTATTCCGCCTCGTTCGCGGAACATGCAGGCATTCGCACGATCGAGGTTCGAGAGCGGTCTTTCACACCGGTGCTGTCCGCAAGCGGCAGCATCGACTTCGAGCGCAATCATGTCGCGACGATCGACGCAAACGTGCTCGGTACGGTGCGCCGCGTGGCGAAGTACGAAGGGGATGACGTGAAGCAGGGCGAGGTGTTGGCTGAGATGGACAGTGCGTCCCAAGCGGGCCGCGAAGCCGCCGGCTCATTGCGCGCGCGCAAGATCCCGCGCGGTACCCTCGGCGTGTCGCTGCTGCGATCACCGCTCGCAGGCACTGTGATCGAGCGACGTGTGATCACGGGCCAATCCGTGCGTGGTGAGAGTGTCGTGTTCGTCGTCGCCAATCTCGAGCGTTTGAACGTCGACGTGAATGTCGACGAGGCCCAAGGCAATCACCTCTTGGTAGGCGATCGCGTCGAACTCTCGCGGGAAGCAGCGCCGGGCATCCTCGGAATGGGCAGCGTAACCGGGATGGAACGTGCGGCGAGTGCGAAGCTTCGGGTTCACATCGGCGTCGACAATCGCACGCGACGCCTGCGCCCGGGGCAAACGGTGACCGCTCGAATTTTCGCTTCCCAGTTGAGCCCCGCCTTGCTGGTTCCGACGCGCGCGCTGGCTTGGGTTGCTGGGCAACCGACGGTGTTCATCGCCGCTTCCGCCCGAACGGCGAGCGCAGCCGCCGTGACGCTCGGTGGCTGTGATGGTGAGCAAACGGAGATTCGGCTCGGGCTCGCAGCGGGGCAGCGGGTGGTGACCGATGGCGTATCCAAGTTGAAGGAAGCTTCGTTTCTCTAGCGCCCGTGTACGGGACGAGCAGCCACAACTTGGGTTGTCTCGCGGTTCGTCTGCTATCGTCGGCCGCGTGACAGCCTCGCGCGCACCGCGCGCCCCCAAAAACTCCCTCCTCAGCACTTTCTCGGCCGTCGTGCTGCTGCTGATCGTGGCTCGACTCGCGCTGCTGCAGTGCGGCGCGCCCCTCCCGCCCACCTCGCCGGTCACGCCCATTGACGGCGCAGGCGCTCCAGCGTCGACGGCGCGGGCGTCGTCCGGCGCTGGTTCAACCGCGCCACGCGGCAGCGAGGCGAGCGTTTCCAGCAGTGTTCACGTTGCGCTCGGCACGCCGCGCGACGCTGATCCGAGCGACGAGTATTTCATCGACGAACGCGCATTCGTCCTCTCCTATAGTCCCGAAAAACGCGTGCCCAATTGGGTCGCCTGGCAACTCGCTCGCGAGTACTTCGGACATGTTCATAGAAAGGACGACTTTCGCGCCGACCTCGCGTTGCCCGCGCGCTTCTATCGAGTCAAAGCGAGCGACTATTTGCACAGCGGCTACGACCGCGGCCACATGTGTCCGTCTGCGGATCGCAAAGATTCGGCAGAGGACAACTCGCAGACATTCCTATTCACGAACATCATGCCGCAGCTTCACGAGTTGAACGCGGGCCCGTGGGAACGCCTCGAGAGCTACGCGCGGGAACGAGTGCAAGCAGGAGCGCTGCTGTACATCGTTGCGGGCGGCTTGTTCAGCGCGCCCTTTCCGACCATCGGCAACGGGGTGGCGGTGCCTGCGGCCACGTTCAAAATCATCGTCGTGCTCGCGCCAGGGCAGGGGACGAATGACGTCGACGAGCGCACAGAGGTCCTCGCGGTGCTCATGCCCAATCAACGAGGTGTGGGCGATCATGAATGGACCGAGTATTTGACGACGGTCGACGCGATCGAGCAAGCGTCGGGATATGACTTCTTGAACGCAGTGCCCGAGCGCGTACAGCGCGTCATCGAGGCGCGCATGCCGGCATCCAACGAGTTCGCGCCCGGCAGGCGGCCCGCTGGAGCCGCGCCGTGATGCTCGGCGGGTAGAGCATGGTGGTGTTTGGCCGGCGGTCGTCGTAGATTCCGGCAACGTTTCAAGGCTTTCGACCGCCGAGTTTTCATGCGCAGCCTGCCAAAGTTCCTTTTACTCGTTGCTACTCTGTCTTTGGGTTCCGTCACGGCGTGTAAGAAGGCCGAGCCACCTCCGGAGAAGTTGACTCGCGGAGCCGAGCTGTACGGTCGGATGTGTGCGGTCTGTCACGGCGAAAACGGTGAAGGCTACAAGGCCGATCAAGCACCGCGCTTGGCGCAGCCCGACTTCCAAGCCACTGCGAGCGACGAACAATTGCGCGAAGCGATCAAGAACGGCCGCTTGCAGACCACGATGTCTGCCTGGTCGAAGGATCGCGGTGGACCACTGAGCCCGGAAGACATCGAGGAAGTGATCCACCATCTGCGCACCTGGCGAAAGGATCCGCAGGTCGCGTTGGACGAAAAGCCCATCAGCGGCGATTCAGTGCGAGGTGAAGCAGTGTTCGCGCGTGAGTGCGTGCGCTGTCACGGCGAGGGCGGTGTGGGCGGGCCGAATGTACACATCGGCAACCCACAATTGCTTCAGACCGTGAGCAACGGCTTCCTCCGCTACGCGATCAAACATGGGCGTCCCGGCACGCTCATGCCCGCGTTCGAGAAGACCATCGACGAGGCAGGTATCGAGGATTTGACGGCGCTGCTGCGCAGCTGGGCGAACCCGCCACCGCCACCGCCACCGCCACCGCCGACATCTCCGCTTCCGCTCGGCCCCGTGCCGCTGAATCCAAAAGGCCCGGATCCGGTGGGGTTCAAGCTGACACCAGAAACGACGTCGTTGGAGGTCATTCACGCGCAGTTGGAGCGCGGTGCGCGCATGGCGCTGCTGGATGCTCGCGCGCCCTCGGACTACATCACGCAGCACATCACCGGTGCGGTAAGCGTGCCGTTTTACGACCCGACTCCGTACCTGGCAAAACTGCCGAAGAACTCGTGGCTCGTTTGCTATTGCGCTTGCCCTCACGCTGAGTCAGGAACGCTCGCATCTAAGCTGTTGCAAGCCGGCTTCAAGAAGGTGACCGTGCTCGATGAAGGCCTCGGGGCTTGGGCACAAAAAAAATATGGGGTGAGCAGCGGCGAACAGCCTTGAGTGAACGCGCTCCGCGCACGTCATTCGCCTCGCCCGATACCCGCGTATTTGCGGCATTTTGCGGCCAAATTGAGCAGCTGACGCAACGCGCGGCGAACTCGTCAAAATGACCAAACTGTGGCGAAGATGTCGATATTTCGCCGGAAAAACGCGGGCTGTTGCTATTCGCCGCACTGCGGAATTTCGAGAAGCGACCGTTCACGCTTGTCATGGTTCCCGGACGAGAGCGACCGATGGCAGTGGCAGCGCGAGCCTCCGACTCGCGCGCATCGCTGGATGTGTTGAGTTTGCATTCGGAGACGAAAGTATTACTGGTCGATGACGATGCCGCGGTGCGCAACGCGCTTCGTCGGGTCTTGGAACGCCGGGGCTATCGGGTGTGCGCATGTAGCAGTGGTGGCGAAGCGCTCGAGCAGTTAGCTGCGGGTGGCTACGACGCGATGGTCAGCGACGTCCGCATGCCAGGCATGAGCGGACTCAAGCTGCTGCGAGCGGTACGTGAGCATGACTTGGACCTACCAGTCATCCTCGTGACGGGGAACCCCGACCTGGCGAGCGCGACCGAAGCGGTGGAGTACGGGGCGTTCCAATACTTGATCAAGCCCGTCGAGAGTGATCGCTTGGACGAGGCGGTCGATCGCGCGGCGGCCATCGGGCGCATGGCGCGCGTGAAGCGAGAGTATGTCGAAGAGTACGGCAGCTCGACGTTTCGCGTCGGTGACAAGGCGGGGATCAGCGCCACGCTCGAACGCGCGTTGAGTTCGCTGTGGGTCGCCTACCAACCGATCGTGCAGGCCAAGTGCGGCAGCCTCTTCGCTCACGAGGCGCTGATGCGCAGCGAAGAGCCGGACCTGCCCAATCCTCAAGCGGTGCTGAGAGCCGCCGAGCGCGTCGACCGCTTGCACGTCTTGGGCGGCACGATGCGCCGACTGACCGCGCGTGACCTGGCAACGACCGAAGACTCGGCGCTGTTCGTCAATTTGCATCCCGCGGACTTGATCGACGACGCCCTGTACGAGGCCTCTTCACCGCTCACGCCGTTCGCTCACCGTGTCGTGCTCGAGATCACCGAGCGCGCGTCGCTCGAGCACATTGGCAATTTGCGCGATCGCGTCGCGCGCTTGCGAGAGCTCGGCTTTCGGATTGCCCTGGATGACCTCGGCGCGGGCTACGCAGGCTTGACTAGCTTCACGCAGCTGGAACCCGAATTCGTCAAGCTCGACATGGAGCTCATTCGCGGCATCCACCAGAACGACATGAAGCGCAAAATCGTCCGTTCGATGGTCGAGCTTTGCCACGACATGGGCAAATCGATCATCGCCGAAGGGGTCGAAGTGGTCGAAGAGCGGCAGGCGCTCGTGGATCTGAACTGTGATTTGCTCCAAGGCTATCTGCTCGGCAGACCCTGCAAGCACCCGCTCGGTTTGGCAGCCGTCAAGTTGCGCGCCTCGAACGAGTAAGCGTTGAATTCTCGTTCTCGCGTCCAACGCTGAACACTCGTTGGCGCCTCGAACGAGGAGAGGCGCCGAGCTCTCAGTTGCAGAACCAAGCGCCGCCGATACACAGGCATGCGCCCGCAGTGCCGTACGAGCACTGCCCGGAGACCGCGCCGCACGTCCCGCCCGGTGCGGGCTTGCTGGTCGGACAACCCGGTGTGAAGCAGCTCCATTTGCCGCCCTGGCAGTTGCACTGGTCACCCGTGGGGTAGGGGCACTGCAGGTTGCCGCTACACTTCGCGGCCGAAATGGGATGTACGGATGGGCAAGAGTCGCCGCTGCCCGTACAACGCCAAACCGTGTTGTTGCCGATCTGCCGGCAGCGACAGCGCTCTCCGACGTACGAACAAGTGAGCGACGTGTCCGTGCACGACAGGTTGTCCTGTGGAGCCGTGACTGGGCACGAAACGGCGCTTCCGCCGCTCGCACCCGCGAAGCCAGAGCTACCGGATATTCCGCCGTTGCCTGCGGATGACATGCCCGCGACGCCGCCCGCGGCTGTGCTGCTACCACCAGTGGACATCCCAGCGTTGCCGCCGAAGGAGGCGCCGCCGCGGCCCGCGAACGAAGCTCCACCGCTGCCCGCAACTGACACACCATTGCCGCCGAACGACGTGCCACCGTTGCCAGCAGCGGAGCGACCAGCGCTGCCTCCTTGGCTCGACGTACCGGCTCCCGGAAAAACGCCGCCCGATCCGCCGAACGACGTTCCCCCTTGAGGGAAACCACTCGCTCCTGCCATACCGTTACTGCCAGCCATCGGGAAGAATCCCGAGAAGCCACCCGCAGCCAAGTTACCGCCTGAACCACCACTCGACGAAGAGCCACCGCTCGGGCCGCCGGCGGACTCGAAACCTCCGCCGGGCACTCCGAAATTGCCGGCGCTGAAATCTCGACCCGCCGTAGCGAGGTCTGCGCCACCATTGGCGAACGGCGCATTCCCTGCGATGAGGTCAGGCAGGAAGAGATCGTCGGAGCTGCGCGAACCGCAGCCGCTCACCAAGCCCGAAAGTCCGCTAAAAAGCAGGGCACCGCAAACAACCTGGCGCTTCATCGATTCTCCGTCGGCCTCCGCTCGGTGGCCGCAAGAAACTACGAAGCACCAAGTTCCTCAGTGCTACGTCCGCGAGACGGGACGGGTTTAGGGTGACTATTGCCCAGTCGTACCCGGCAGACACAAGCCGGTCATTGTGTTGCACGTCGCACCCGCGGCACAGTCGACTGGCCCAGCGCAGGGGAACGCGCACTTTTGGAACTGCACGTTGCAGCGACCGAGTCCGCACGAAGCGTCGCTCGTGCAGGGGAGCGCGAAAGCGTTCGGCGTGGCCATCGTCCCGGCGGGGGCGGCGCCGGGTACGGCTGCTGGAGCTGTAGCTACGGGTGCGGGAGTCGCTGCGGTGACTGCAGGCTGCGGCTGAGCGAGTGTCGGAGCGGGTGCGACGTAGGGTTGCGGCGCAGCTGCCGGTTGATCGTTCTCTTTGCCACAAGCAATGACGAGTGAGCCAACTCCAACCAGGACGAGCAGGGACTTGCGTAGCATCGAGTGTCTTCTCTTTCCGCGCGCAGCGGCGCTAGTCGAGCAGGGTGTACGGGGTGCGTGTAGAGAACCGCGGATCATCCTAATCGCGTTTTTTGCGCTGGTTCAGAAAAGGGTGTGTGCGAATTTTACGCTTCGCCCACCCCGCAGCCGAAACGGGCTCTTTTCCCGGCCGCCTGTCAGGAGTATGTCAGCTACTCATGCAGCGCACCGAACGGCTCTTTGCTCTCACCGAATACCTGCGTGGTCGACGCACGGGGGTGACCGCCGAGGTGCTCGCCGAACGTTTCGGGGTGACTCTGCGCACCATCTATCGCGATCTCGACACACTGCGGATGGCCGCATTGCCAGTGTCGGCCGAGCGCGGTCGCGGTGGTGGGTACGCGCTCGATCGCAGCTACAGCTTGCCGCCGGTGAATTTTACGGCGCGCGAGGCAGCATTGCTGGTCGCGCTCGGCCGGTTTGCGATCGAGATGCGCTTGTTGCCGTTCGCAGAAACGCTCGACTCGGCGCTCGATAAAGTGCGGGCAGCGTTGTCCACGTCTGCCCAGCGCGAGTTGCTGACGAGGTTGTCCGAGTTGTCGTTTCACGGCGTTCCCGGGCTGCCGAGTAAGAAGGCCGTTCGCAGCGCGTTGGAGCGGGCTTGGTTCGAGCAGTGTCCGCTACGCATCGTGTATGTCGACGGCAACTTCATTCAGAGCACGCGCACCATTCGCGTGCTGGGCGTGCTGATGGAGAGACACGAGACGCGGCTCGATGCGGTCGACATCGAAACCGAAGAGCGCCGTCATTTTCGGCTCGATCGCATCGAACAAGCGGAAGTGCTGCGCGCCGAAGCGAGCGCTGGCGCGCCCGTCCCTACTTTCGCTGGTAAGCGCCGGTAAACGGGTTTTGTTGACAGGGAAAAGTGTCGCCAGGACGTCCGGTGCCTGCGAGCCGAATTTGGCCCGTAAACGGATCGCTGTAGCAGCGCGCCAAGCGCGCGGCGCCGGCTGCGGGCGCCGGCGCTGCCGATGGCAACGGACGGTCCGTTGGAGGAGTGGGGTTGACGGGCGGCGATGCGAGCGGAATCGCCGATGCGGGCGGAGTTCCGGGCGCTGGCTTGTCGACAAGACGGGCAGCAGCTTTCGCGTCCACGTTCGCGGGTCCCGGTGACAGATCGGGATTGAGGACCAGCGGCGCGGGCGCGCCGGGCGGTAGCGCTGCAGCGGTGGGGTGTTCCGGGACAGCCAGCTGCGCAGAGCCTGAATCTGACTTGCTTCGTACGAGCAGGACGAGCACTGCCAAGCCCAGCACGATCGCGACGCCCAGGCCAACCACCACAGGCAGCAGCGGAGATCGCTTTGGCGTCGAGTGCGTGCCGGGATGAGGTCGAATCACCGCTGAGCCCGTCGTGCCGCGTGCGGTCACGGCTTGCGCGATCTGGCTCTCGCTGAAGAGCTGGGTCGGCGGATCCATGGGCAGCGTCGCGTGGGGACCGGTTGCCTGCGGTGCAGTGAGCAGCACCGGCTTGACGCGTCCCGACACCACGTCGGCCAGGGTCGTCGCGAGCTCCTGCGCCGACCCGAAACGCAGGAGTGGATCGCGGTTCGCGCCTTTGGCAAACCATTCGTCGAAACCAGGCAAGAAGAAGCCTTGTTGTGACGGCGGCACGATCGGACGCGCGCAAATGTTGAGCAATAGCTCGCCAAATGTTTCGCCGTCGAACGGACGCGCGCCGACCATGCACTCGCACGCGATCACCGCGAGCGACCACAAATCAGAACGAAAATCGAGCGCCTTCTTGCCCTCGACTTGTTCGGGACTCATGTAATACGGCGTGCCCATGGTCACGCCGGTGCGCGTCTCCGTGCCGCCAAAGCGCGGGCCTGTCGCCTTCGCGATGCCGAAGTCGAGCACCTTGGCGAGTTCCTGATCGTCCTCTCGAATCAAGAAGATGTTGTCGGGTTTGAGGTCGCGATGCACGATTCCGGCGGCGTGCGCGCGACCGATGGCGCGCGCCACCTGTGTGATTACGGCCAGCGCGCGCTCGGGCGCCAGCCGCTTTTCGCGCTCCAAACAGTCAGCCAGGCTCTGCCCTTGCAGCAGCTCCATCACCAGAAACGGAGTGTTTTCGTGAACCCCGTAGTCGAGCACTTGGACGACGTGCGCGCTGCGCAGCGAGGCGGCGGCTTGTGCCTCTCGCTTGAAACGCTCCGCGCCTTCGACGGTCGATGCGATCTCGGGATCCATCAGCTTGACTGCGACCCACGAGTTGAGCGTCAAGTGCTCGGCCAACCAAACCGAGCCCATGCCGCCCTTGCCGAGCTGCCTGTCGAGCCGATAGCGTCCCGCTAGAACCTGCGCTTCCAAGAAGTGCTCATTCTAAGACCAATGCGGGACCGATGACCAGACGGTGGCAAAGCTCGTCTCGTCACGCGGCCTTCGCAGGATCGTTTGGCTCATTCGGCCCATCGCGACTTGACTCGCAGCGCGGGCGCTCCGTACGCTCCGTGAATGCCTGGACTTTCGCTTCGTCCGCACGGTGTGCGCTTTTCGCGGCTCGGCTTGGGTCTCTTGCTCTCCGCGCTCGCCACCGTCGCGTGCGGCGGATGGCGGCTGCCGCCTCCGCACGAAGTCCACGCGATGCCGGATCCGAGCGCGAGCTACCTCGTCGTGCTCGACACGCTCAAGAGTGAGCACTACACGATCCTCGAGCAAGATGCCGCAACGCGCACCGTGCGTGTGCGCAGTCACGTGAACGAGAAGAGCGCTTCGCGGGTCAGCGTCATCTCGTTACACGTCGACAACGGCGCGGTCTACTTGTCGGGTTCCGGTTACTTGGTTCGTCCGGACGGAACTACGCATCATGCGCTGATTTCCGAAATGGCAGCGCTGGACGAGGCCTTGCAAAAGAAGTTCGGTGGCAGTCCAGCGAGCACGGCTCCGGCTTCGGCTTCGGCCTCGTTGATGCCGGCCGCGCCGTCGAGCTCCCTGCCGGTGGCCTGGAGTGAACCTGCATCCAACCCGAGCGTGTGGGGCAACGGCAATTTCACGTGCTTGCCGGTCAAGCTCGCTGACGAAGAGCAAACACAGCTCAGCCTCAAGCTAGCCAACGGCGAAACCGCGGACGTGTTGCTCTCGCTCGCCCACGCGCCGGAATTGTGCCGCTCGCCCGTGCAATGCAAGCTGCCCGGGGGCTGCCCTGCGCTAGGCATCGCGGACGCAGATCGCGTTGCGCGCTTAGCGGCGCGTCTCTCGAAGCATGAAATCGGCGAGCTTGCGACGCTGTACTCGCGCGGCCAAGCCATCGTCGTCATCAATCTCGCCAAGCATGGCTCGATCGCGCAGGCCATGGCCGAGAAGCACTAACCAAGCGTAAGCGCGCGAAGCCGCGAACGTCATGATCGCATCGCACTGGTTTTTGACTCACCAGGTGGTGTCGATCGCGACGACCGCGCTCGTCCTGTTTTTCGTCATCTCGCTTTTGCGTCAGCGACGCCCCACGGGCAATCTGATCGCCTGGCTGCTGGCGATCGTGCTGATTCCGTACCTGGGCATCCCGCTCTACCTGATGCTCGGCGGTCGAAAGCTCAACCCGGGCGCTCGCGGCAAGCGACGACTCGACGCGGAGCCAGCTCGATGGAACAGCGAACCAGTGCCAACGACTCTGCAGTCCGTTCAGTGGCTGGACGATGGGGTGCTCGCCTACGATTGCTTCTTGTCGCAGATCGGCGGCGCAAGACACTCGATTCGCATCATCACCTTCGTGCTCGTCGACGACGACGCAGGCCGATCGCTCGTGCGAGCGTTGATCGAGCGCGCCCAGCAAGGCCTCGAAGTGCGGCTCTTGATCGACGATCTGCTGCGCTTTCACGCGCCGCGCCGATTGCTGCGCGAACTTTCGGCCGCTGGAGCGCGGGTCGAGCGCTTCATGCCGCTCTTCCACCTGCCGTTTCGCGGACAGAACAACCTGCGCAATCATCGGAAAATCGCCATCTTCGACGGCGAGTGCGCGATCGTGGGCGGGATGAACCTGGGCCACGAGTACCTGGGGCCGACGCCCGATGCCGAGCGTTGGCGCGATCTCTCCTTGCGAGTCAGCGGCGCCGCAGTCGCCGAGCTCGATGCGGTGTTCCGCGCCGATTGGGAGTTCGCTTGCGGTGAGCGCCTAGCAGCCCCGGCTCGCTCATCAGCCGGAGAGATCGCTGTCAGCGTCGTGCCGAGTGGGCCTGACGCGGCGAGTGATCCAATCTACGATGCTGACTTGAGCGCGATCTTCCGCGCTGAACGCCGCATCTGGATCGCAACGCCCTACTTCGTGCCCGATGAAGTCTTGTTGCGGGCGTTGATGATTGCCGTGCGCCGCGGCGTCGAGGTGCGCGTGCTCACGCCCGAGCGCTCCAACCATCCGTTGTCCGACTTCGCCGCCGGCTCTTGTTTGCGTGATTTGAGCGCCGCGGGTGTCATCATTCAGCGTTTTCACAAGATGCTGCACGCCAAGGCGCTGTTGGTGGACGACTCGCTGTGTGTCGTCGGATCTGCAAACTTCGACATGCGCAGCCTGTTCTTGAACTACGAAATCGCGCTGTTCTTTTCGGGGGCTGCCGAGGTCGAGCGGCTACGGCAATGGTTTGCGGTGAGCTTCGGCCAATGCAGCCTGGGGCCGCCGCGCGCGGGCCCGGTTCGCTCGGCCCTCGATGACTTGGCGCGCTTGGTTGCGCCGCTGCTCTAATAGGGAGCGTTGGTGATACATTCCTGGCCATGCCCTTTACCGGTTTTGCGGATGCTGGCGCCAAGTTCTTCCAAAGACTCGCGAAGAACCAAGACCGCGAGTGGTTTCGAGCACACAAGGTCGAGTTCGAAGAGGGCTATCAGGCGCCGATGAAGGAGCTCCTCGTCGAAGTGCGTACTGGCATCGACCGTGCGTACAAGCACTGCGACCTCGACGAGCCAAAGTTGTTTCGCATCTTTCGCGACGTGCGCTTCGGCAAAGACAAGTCGCCGTACAAGACCCACGTCGGCGGTTTGATCCCGATCAGTCGCCGCGGCAAAGTCACTGAAGTGCCGATGGCGCTCTACCTACACGTGGGACAGCCCAATTCCTTCGCCGCGGCCGGACACTACATGATGGATCCACGTTCGCTCGAGCGTTACCGCGCGGCAGTCGTCGACGAGAAGAGCGGTAAGGAGCTCACGAAGGTGCTCGCCGCACTCACGAAGAAGGGCTTCATCGTGCGCTCGTACGACTCTTACAAGCGCATGCCGAAAGGCTATGACGTCGACCACCCGCGCGCCGAACACTTGCTGCGCAAAGGGCTTACCGTGGGCTTCCCGGAATTCCCCAAGGGCATCTTGACCTCGCCCAAGTTCAGTTCGTGGCTCGTGAGTCAGACCAAGCTCGCCGCTCCGTTCGTCGAGTGGTTGACCTTCGCCACTCATTGACCTGACTGCTCGTGGGCGGATATCGCCAGCCACCTCGCGCCCATGTAATTGTGACAATTGAGTGTCGATGCGTTGACGACATGTGACATCTGCGTAAACTGATGGTGTCTCATGACGTTTTCAGCGAACGGGCGGCGCCCGCTTTTCGTGCCGCCCGGCATCCCAGTGGTCCGCACTGGGCCGACCACACGCGCGGAGTTCGAGCGGCTTTTCGATGACGAACGGATCGAACAGATCGACCACTCTGCAATCCGCCCAATCCCTGGGGCTCGCGCCGCCCAAGGCGGCTTGTTTCAAGCCGTTGCTGACGCGCTCCAACTGATCCCGGGAAAGCAGCGCTCACGGCGCTGACTCGAAAGCAGATCGCCATGCCGAATTCCGCGCAAATTCTGTTTGCTCTTGCGATGGTCGTCTGGGTGGTGGACGTGCGCTTTGCGCCCAAGACCGCCGCGGCCCAAACCGCTCCGGTGCACGTCTGTCAAAGCGGTGTTAGTGCGGAAGCGCCCTCCGACGCTGATTTCGAAGTCGTGGTTTGCGCGCCGCGAGCGCCCTGACTCAGGCGGACTCGGGGCGCGCCGCACGAGTGTGTTCTCGCAGCCGTGCCAGGCGAGCCTTCCTGAACTTTTCCGCGCCGCGCAGCACGAAGCCGAGGATCAAGACTAGCCCGTACAAAACGGGTTGAGTGTGATCCGCCTTCACCCGCAGGTAGAAGTGGAGCACTCCCAGACTCCCTGCCAGGTAAGCCAAGCGATGGAGTTGCTGCCAGCGCCGAAAGCCGAGGCGAGTCACGCTCTGCTTGGTCGATGTGACCGCAAGTGGGATCAATAACAGCAGCGCCGCAAAGCCCAGCCCAATGAACGGCCGCTTCAGCACGTCGCCGGCCACTGCGCTGACGGCCAAATTCTGGTCCAACACCAGGTAAACCAGAAAGTGCAACACGACGCTGAAGAACGCGCACAGCCCGAGCGTGCGGCGCACGCGCAAGGGCCAGTTCCAGGCGAACGCGATCTTGAGCGGCGTGCACGACAATGATGCGCACAAGAAGATCAGCGACAGGAGACCGATCTGGTTCAACGCCGTCGCGATCGGGTTTGCGCCCAGCCGGTGCTGCGACAGCCGCCAGGCAATCGACGCGAACGGCACGACCGCTCCGGTGATGGTCGCGGGCACGAGCCAGGGCAGCTTGGACTTCGCCACTCAGAAGTACCGCGAAAGGTCCATGCCTCGATACAGGTTGGCGACCTGTTCAGCATAGCCGTTGAAAGGCAACGTCTTGCGACGGGACAAGTCGCCGATGCGCCGCTCGGTGGCTTGGCTCCAGCGCGGGTGATCGACGCGCGGGTTGACGTTTGCGTAGAAGCCGTATTCCGAAGGTGCGGCGCGACTCCAAGTCGTTTCTGGCTCGCGTTCTTGAAAGCGGATTTCGACCAGGGACTTTGCGCCCTTGAAGCCGTATTTCCAGGGCACGACCAAGCGCAGCGGTGCGCCGTTCTGTCCCGGCAAGGGTGCGCCATACAAACCGAGGGCGAGGAAGGCGAGCTCGTTCGTCGCTTCGTCGATGCGCAGGCCTTCGACGTACGGCCAGCTCAGTACGCGACTCTCTTGATTCGGCAGCTGCTCCGGGTCGAGCAGCGTCGTGAAGCGCACATACTTTGCGCGTGAGGTGGGGCCGAGCTTTTTCACGAGCTCCGAGAGCGGCACGCCCAGCCACGGGATGACCATCGACCACGCTTCCACGCAGCGCATGCGATAGACGCGCTCTTCCAGGCCGAACCAGCGGATCAGCGTGTCGACGTCCAGCGTGCGCTCTTGTTCGACTTCACCCGTGACGCGCACCGTCCATGGCTGCAATTTTAGGTGAAATGCCGCTTCTGCGGGCTCGGACTTGGAGAAACCGAGCTCGTAATAGTTGTTGTAAGTGGTGATGTCTCGATACGGGGTCTGCTCCTCACTCGTACCGAACCGACCGCGTTTGTCGATGCGCCAGGGTGCCGCTCCGGGAGGCGCGACAGGTAGCGGTGGCGGCGCTGCCGGAGGATCGGCACTGCCCAAGCTCGAGAGCGAGGTCAAGCCCGCGCCGAGCGCGCTACTAGTCCCGATGAACAGCGCACTCGACTTGATGAACTCACGCCGGCGCGCGTACAGCTCGGGAGCCGTAATCTCGCTGCTTGGAGGCGGCCGCGGCGGAGTCCGCATCAGCCGAAGCTCGAGCTCAGACTTCCGCTTTGGAGGTGCGGGGCAGGGCCTCGCGAGTGGCTTCCGGAATGTTCGATTCGTCAGTCCCGCCGGCGAACTCCTGGCCCGCGGTGGAGGGCACGAACGGGCCGCCGGATTCTTCTGGGATGACGCTTTCACGGCGTTCGAGCTCGGCGTCCTCGCCCGAGGTCGCCGCTTGGAGGAATGCTTCACCGAGCTCCTCGGACAGCTCTTCACGGGCAGCGCCATCGATGAACGCGCGGCTGTCGCTGTCGTGCCCGCGTCCGGATGCCTCTAGGAGCTTGCGCTCGTACTCCGGATCGAGGTGGCCGGTTGCATCACGGCGAACGACGGGTTTCTTGCGGATGCTCATGATTCGGGTCCTCCTTGCCGCTCAGACTACTCCTCCAGCCCGCGGTCGCAAGCTGCGCTGGCGGTAAACAGGGGGGCTGTGGCGATCGTGTTTTCCGCGTAGTGACTGCCCGAAGCCGACCAAACAGCTTGGAGTACCCGAGAAAACCCCGGTTTAGTCGGCATTTTTGCTGCGGCAACGATCTTGCTAAGACCCGCGGCGCGAATCAGATCTTCACCACGCGTGTCTTCGACCATTGGTCGTGCCAGCCGCTCGGCAAGTTGCCTCCGAACAGAAAGGAGAACGGCTCGAACGGCACGTAGCGGATACACGTACGACCCAAGATCTGCAGCGCCGAGGGCCGTCCACCGTTCGCCGACACGACGCGCGTTCCGGTGAGGAACTTCGCGGGAGTGCGACCCAGCGTTACCTCGAACAGAAAGTGGTAGCCGAACAACCCGAGCATTGCGCCAAAGACACCTAGCTCGCGGGCGTCAATGAGTGTGAACGGCACCATCAAGGCGAACATGAAAGCGATCCGACCAACACCGTCGATCACTAGGTGCGCGAAGCGGATGCCGAGTGACGCATCTTGAAGGTTCGCGTTGACCGCGGGAGCGGCGTAGTCGTCGGCACGAGGCGGTGCGTAGGGTGATAGTTCGGACATGGTGATCGAGAACGATACTCGTTCGAGGGGGACTTGGGGGCGCACGATGACTCCCGACAACGCACGACAATGTAGGTGCGGCTCGTGGAGCGCTGTACTCGATTGCGTCGAGATAAACAGCGCAACACTCGGCAATAGCAACGATTCGGTGCCCGAAGTGGTTGTTAAAGAGCGTAGTCGCGGGCGGCGGAACTCGTGGATTTCTCCATGAGCCGGAGAGGGCGTGATGCGTGCACTCGATCCTGAATCACGCTTCAGGAGCGCGGTCGCAAGCGCCGACTTCAGCTGACCTGCGCGCGCTCCCGTACGAATAACTATCGACGAAGGTCTTCGTCGCTCGTAGCCTTTCATTCTAATTCGAGCCTCTGCCCCCAATTCGGGTGCGTCGCTCCATGAAGGGGTTTCTATCATGGCGAAGAAACATGAGAGCGCCACGCGCGGTCACGGTGGACTGCGTGGGTTGAAGTATGTCAACGGTTCGAGCATCAGCGGCGGCCGCTTCGGGCGCATGTTCCGCTGGCTTCCTGGCGAGACGTACGAGCGTAAGGACCTCGAGAATCTCGCCAAGCAAATGATTCAATTGGAGTCTGCAACGCTGCGCACGAGCGGCTCGCACGTGCCGAGCGACGAAAAGTTCAGCGAAGGCCCCGATATCCTGTTGAAGCACGTGAAGCCCGGCGGGAAGCTCTTGGATACGGCCTTTGGTGAATCGGAGGCTGGCGACGAAAATCCTACGGTTCCCGCTGGATATACCTATTTTGGTCAGTTCATCGATCACGATCTGACGTTCGATCCGAATAGCTCTTTGCAGAAGGAGAATGACCCGGATGCGCTGGAAGATTTTCGCACGCCACGCTTCGATCTCGACTCGGTCTACGGCCGCGGCCCTGACGATCAACCGTACCTCTACGACCACGGACCAGGAGGTGACGGGTTCCATTTCTTGCTCGGGCGCGATGACGCTGGAAAGCTGCGTGTGGGCGAGCTGCCACGTAATGTGGATGGGCGGGCTCTGCTAGGCGACCCGCGTAACGACGAGAACGTGCTGGTTTGCCAGCTGCAAGCGGTGTTTCTGAACTTCCACAACAAGGTGTTCGACACGCTCAGCGCGGCGCCTCGTCCAGATCGCAGCAAACACGACATCTTCCTCGAAACGCAGCGCATCGTTCGTTGGCACTATCAATACTTGGTGATGAATGACTACTTGCCGCGCATCGTGGGTAAGTCGACCGCGGACAAGGTGTTGAAGGGGGGGCCGCACGGCAAGCCGCACCTCGAGTTTTACAAGCCGAAACTCGGGGAGGCGTACATGCCTGTGGAGTTCTCGGTCGCGGCGTTCCGCTTCGGACACTCGATGGTTCGCCCGAGTTACGCGCTCCGCCCGGGTGAGCAAAACGTGGGTGGCTCGCAAGAGCAGCCGTTCAGCGGCGATCGTCAGCAGCGCTTTCACCGCATTCCCGTATTTTCGGATGTGCGCGATCGGGGCGCCAATCTCAGCGGTTTCGGCAAGCTGTTCCCGCGTTGGGAAATCGATTGGAACCTGTTCTTCTGCAAGAAGGACATGCCGCACCGACCAGCTCCCGACGGTGAGGACAAGGGCATGCTGGAGGTCTTCAACACCAAGACGCAACCGAGCTATCGCATCGACACCAAGTTGGTCGATCCGCTGGCGATGTTGCCGCCCAATGTGGCGGGCGACGGCATTCCAGTGCTCGCCTACCGCAACTTGATTCGCGGGAGCGAATTCGCGCTGCCCTCCGGGCAGAGCGTCGCGACGGCGCTAGGGCTCAGGCCACTCAGTCACGAGGAACTCTGGGCCGACGTGGGCGACGACAAAGACGACACCTTCAGGAATCCAAAAACGAATCCGTTCGCGTACCGTGCTCCGCTCTGGTTCTACATCCTGAAGGAGGCAGAGCGTCAGAAGCGGCACGGCTTCGAGAACGACACGAAGGGCGGACACCACCTGGGCGAGGTCGGTGGGCGCGTCGTTGCCGAGGTATTGGTCGGCATTTGCGAAAGCGACCACACGTCTTACCTGTATCAAGACTCCACGTGGACGCCGGACAAGGAGAAGGCCAAGAGCGGCTTCGATCCGAGGGCCTCGCTCAAGACCATGTTCGAGTTGATCGAGTGGACGACCGGCGGCGACATGACGTTCTTGCGCTAAAACGGCGCTCTCACACGCCCCGCAATGCGGACGCGCGATCTCGCTGTCGCGCGTCCCTACTGTTTAAGCTTTGAGCGCGTCGAAGGCGCCTGGGTTGTGGATGCCTGCGGTGGGAACGGCGCCTTCGCCGCCGCAGAAGTCCGTGGTCAGGTCGGAATAGCCGAAGTGAGAGACTTCGCTATTGGGGCCGTCTTTCGCGGGGAAGCCTTGCGCGTCCGCCTTCAGGCCCAGGGCGTTCATGATGTTGCAGAAGTACTTGTTCACGGGCGCATTGCCGAACATGGGGGGCGTGCCTGTGCCTTGGCTCACGCCGTTGACCATCATGTTCGTGCCATCAACGCACTGCGAAAGGCTGCGGCCGAGCATGATTTCCGCGGTTGCGCCAGTGCCAGGATCGAGATCGATGACCTTGCCGGTCTTGAAGTAGCCACCGCCGCTGCCGGCTTGGATGATGGGAGCGTTGTTCAGGTTGCGCGCGCCACCGTCCGAACAATCGCTCATCCAAACCGTGATCGTGTTGTCGAGCACCGTGTGGCTGTCCCCCTCGGGAATGCTGTCGAGCATGCGCACCAGACCGAAGAATTTGCGCGCGTGGTAGGCGTCGATCTTCTTGATGTCCTGCACGACATTTGCCACGCACGCGCCCTGGTTTTGGGCGGAGTCGGCGCTGTGAGCCAGCGAGTCAGCATCCGAATTGATGCCTAACCCTGTGTAGAGGAAGGCGCCCGGATACTTGAGGAAAATGACCGGATTGGCGTTGCACGCCGCGGTCAGCGCGGCGATCGCGTTGTAAACATCCGCGTTGTCCATGGAATCGTTGACCTTGCGCGTGATGATATCGCCATTGCCGTTGTCGAGGTTCAGCGGAACCGAAGCCCCGAGTGTCTCCGCGAGAGCGTTGTCACATTGCGCGGCGGCGACCACTTTGCCGATGTCGTTCGTCAGTTCCAGCCATGCCGCGAGCTTTTCCTTGTCGGCTTTGCTCATGTCCCGTCGAGCCAAGCTGCTCAGATCGTCTTTCACGAGATCACTGATGAGTTTTCCCCTGACGAGTTGGTACGTATCCGGGTTCATGGGCGCACTCGGGTTGAGCAGCCCGGTCAAGTTCGCGAACGCATCACTGGCTGTCTTCGCCTCGAAAACAGTCTGGGAGGCGGAATAGGAGATGCTGTTCATCGGACCCTCCACCTTGATGCCTGCCATGTTCAGCAACAACGGCACACCAGCGGGGCTCAACTGCTTGGCCAACACGTGATCCAGCGACGGCCCGATGGGCATGGCGTTCTTCGTCGCATTGTTGAAGCTGTATGGGTCGTTGCTGTTCGGGGTGACGGGTTGGCAAGTGAATGCCGAAGCGGCGATCTGCGTGTGGATGTCATTGCCTTGCCCGCGCCCATGACCAACACCGGTGTTCTCGCCCGTCCACTCGTTCATGCTGCGGATCCCGCGCGGCATGAGCAGCTTTCGCGCGTACGGCGCCAACGCCTCGAGCGTTGTCCCCTTCAGATCTTGCTCGGTGAGGTCTCCGTCGAGCTTGATTGGGAACCAGTTGTTGGTGATGTGTCCGTAGTGGGTGAACATCACGATCGTTCGCTTGGGGGCCACGAAGCCCGCGCGCGCCGAGCGCTCGAAGAGCGAGCCGAGGAACGGCGCTGCCACGAGCGCGCCACCTAGTCCTCGGAGGAAGATTCTTCGATTCAGCTTGGCCATTCGGGTCCGCTTTCTCTGATTTACAACGGGCGCTTGGGCCCGCCACGGTCAGGCCTTGAGTGCGTCGAATGCGCCGGGACTGTGGATCCTTGCATCCGGGACCGCTCCTTTGCCACCGCAGAACTCCGTGGTCAGGTCGGAGTAGCCGAAGTGAGTGACTTCGGGATTGGAGCCGGTGGGCGACGGGAAACCATCGTCGTCCGCCTTCATGCCCATAGCATTCATGATGTTGCAGAAGTACTTGTTCACCGGCGCGTTGCCGTACTTCGCGTCAGTGCCCGTACCTTGGCTTATCGCGTCGACCATCATGTCGGTGCCCTCGGTGCACTGCGAGAGGCTGCGGCCGAGCATGATTTCCGCGGTCGCGCCCGTGCCGGGGTCGAGATCGATCAGCTTGCCGGTCTTGAAGTAGCCACCGCCGCTACCTGCCTGGATGATGGTGGCGTTGTTCAGGTTGCGCGCGCAGCCGTCCGAGCACTCGGTCAGCCAAAGCGTGATCGTGTTGTCGAGCAACGCTCCGTCGCCCTCGGGGATGCTGTTCAACATACCCACGAGGTTGGCGAACTTCTGGGCGTAGTAGCTATCGAGCTTCAGGAGCTTGTCGATCACGCCTTCGCTGCACGGACCCGACATACTCGCGGAGTCGACGCGATGAGCCAGGTTGTCGGAGTCGTTGTTGATGCCGAGGCCGCTGAAAGTGAAATTGATCGGATACTTGAGGAGGATGACCGGGTTCGCGTTGCACGCAGCCGTGAGCGCGGCGATCGCCGCATACAGGTCTGCGTTGTCCATCGAATCGTTGATGCGACGGGTGATGACGTCGGTTCCAGTGGACGCGGTGGTATTGCGCGAGTTGGCAGCGCCGAGCTTGTCCACGAGTGCCTGGTTACATTGGCCCGCGACGACTTTTCCAAGGTCGTTCGTGAGATCCATCCAGGCCGCGAGCTTGTCCTTGTCCGACTTGCTCATGTCCTTTCGGGCAAGGGAGCTGAGATCATCTTTGACGAGATCCGTGACCGCTTTGCCTCGAACGAGGGCATACGTGTCCCCGTTCATCGACGCTCCTGGATCCAGCAAGCCGGTTAGCTTGCTGAAAGCGTCGCTCGCGCTCACCGGATCGAAGAGAGTCTCCGCGGCCCGGTACGAAATCGCTTCTTGCGAGTGGGAGCCGTTTATCCCCGCCACACTCAACAGCAGGGGCACACCGCTCGGGCTCAGCTGCTGAGCAATGACGTGGTCCAGCGACGGACCGACGGGCATACAATTGTACTTCGTTGCGGTGTTGAAGCTGAACGGATCGTTGCTGTTCGGCGTGACCGGTTGGCAGGTGAGCAGCGAGCCCAAGAGCTGAGTGTGGATGTCGTTGCCTTGCCCTCGCCCGTGACCGGCGCCCTTATTGTCCACCGTCCATTCATTCATGGTGCGGATGCCGCGGGGCATGAGCAGTTTCGACGCATAGGGTGATAGTGGCGCCAGCGTCGTTGGTGTGAGGTCTGCGGCGGTCAGGTCGCCATCGAGCTTGTTGGGGAACCACTTGTTGGTGATGTGCCCGTAGTGGGTGAACATCACGATCGTGCGTCTCGGAGCGACGAAGCCGGCTCGCGCCGAGCGCTCGAAGAGCGAGCCGAGGAATGGCGCTGCGACGACGGCGCCGCCAAGTCCGCGGAGGAAGATTCTTCGATTCAGGTTGGTCACGCGCGTTCCAGACTTCAGGCTTTGAGAGCGTCGAAGCCCCCCGGATTGTGGATCTTTGCATCGGCAACTGCTCCAGAACCGCCGCAAAAGTCGGTGGTCAGGTCGGAGTAGCCGTAGCGCGTGACTTCGCTGGCCGGGCCGCCCTTCGCCGGGAAGCCGTCCGCGCCCGCCTTCACGCCCATCGCGTTCATGATGTTGCAGAAGTATTTGTTCACCGGCGCATTGCCGTACTTGGGGTCAGTGCCAGTGCCTTTGTTGATGCCGTCGACCATCATGTCCGTGCCTGGCGAGCACTGGGAGGTGCTGCGGCCGAGCATGATCTCCGCGGTGGCCCCTGATCCCGGGTCGACGTCGATGACCTTGCCGGTCTTGAAGTAGCCGCCACCGCTGCCCGCTTGGACGATGGGTGCGTTGTTCAAATTGTGCGCGCAGCCGTCCGAGCACTCGCTCATCCAGACGGCGATGGAGTTGTCGAGCACAGTGCCGTCGCCTTCGGGGACACTCTCCAGCATGTGCACGAGGTTGGCGAACTTCCGGGCATAGTAGCCGTCCATTTTCATCAAATTGTCGAGCACGTTCGCCACGCATGGGCCGCTCATGCTTGCGCTGTCGAGACGGTGCGATTGATTGTCGGAATCGGCATTGATGCCGAGGCCGCTGAAGGTGAAGTTGTTCGGGAACTTCACCACGATCACGGGATTTGCGTTGCACGCGGCAGTGAGCGCGGCGATCGCGAGATAGACGTCTGCGTTGTCCATCGAGTCATTCACTTTGCGGGTGACGACGTCGCCGTCACCGCTGCTGGCAATCGGGGTAGATGCGCCGAGCCGATCCGCCAGGAGCTGACTACATTGCGCGGCGACGCTCTTGCCCACGTCATTGGTGAGATCCATCCAAGCCGCGAGCTTGTCCTTGTCGGCCTTGCTCATGTCCCTTCGGGCAAGGCGGCTCAGATCATCCTTCACGAGGTCGGTAATTGCCTTGCCCTTCCTGACGGCCCAGGTGTCCGCGTTCATCGAACCGGTGGGGTCCAAAACGCCAGTGAGCTTGGCGAATGCTTGAGCCGCGTTGATCGGTTGGTAGATCTGGTTGGCAGCGGAAAATGAGATTGCCGATTGCGCGCTTTCACGCGTAATACCCGCCACGTTCATGAACAGCGGAGTTCCCTCCGGCGACAATTGCTGGGCCATGACGTGATCCAGCGACGGCCCGAGCGGAGTTGCGTTGAACTTGGTGGCGGTGTTGAAGCTGAACGGATCGTTACTGTTCGGCGACAGCGGCTGACACGTCAGCAGCGACGCGGTCGCATTCACGTGGAAGTCATTGCCTTGTCCGATCCCGAGACCTGCGCCCTTATTGTCCGCCGACCACTCATTCATCGTGCGGATGCCGCGCGGCATGAGCAGCTTCGACGCGAATGGTGCCAGCGGGGCGAGGCTCGTCGGAGCGAGATCCTCAGCCGTCAGATCTCCGTTGAGCTTGTTGGGGAACCACTTGTTCGTGATGCAGCCATAGTGCGTGAACATCACGATCGTCCGCTTCGGCGCGGTGAAGGCAGCACGCGCGGGACGCTCGAACAACGAGCCGAGGAACGGGGCTGCTACGAGGGCTCCTCCTAGCCCGCGAAGGAAGACTCTTCGGTTTGGTTCGTGCATTTTCAGCGCCCTTCGGGATTCGGAGGCTCGCGAAGGAGTCCACTTGCTTCACTCAGAGCAAGTCGACTGCACCCCGCTTTGGAACTGACAATCACCCATTCAGAACCCATTCCAAGCAATACCGTGGCGATTCGAGCTGGAAAAGGTGAGCTTTGACTCGTCTGAGCCAGCAATTTTCCAGCGCGAGAACATCTTGTCGCTATCGCGCTTACTCGGGCAATGGTACGCGGGGCGGGTGCCCCGTTCGAACGAGCCCGAGCGCTGTAGGCCAATTTCAGGCGTGATTCATGCGCGACGGGGCGTTCGGGCCGTCCGGGGCGTCTTGCGCTTCGGGCTCTTGTGCTTGTGTCTTTGGTTCGGCTCGGGTTGCACGTTGGGCAACGCCGACGGCGAGGGCACACTCGAGCCAGCGTCGACGAAACTCGACAGCCCGCTCTTGGGCTCGGGGCGCACCAAGACCACCGTGCGCCCGGAGGACGCGCTCAAGTCCGCTCCGGACCTCGTGAATCGAGCCCAGGCGGCGCTGCGTGACTTGTCGCGCATCGGAGAGCAAGCGCGGGTACCGCCCGATCTCGTGAGCCTATCGCGCGAGGTGCCTTCGCTGCTCGAAGGGCTCAAGGCGCGCCTCGCTGCGGCCGAGGTCGACCTGCGACGCTCGAGGCGCAATGCCTGGGCGCGTGACATTCGCTTTGCGTTCATCGAAGACGATGCAGAGCTCACGCGCTGGCAAGCCTCCGTTCGGCTGACCACCAGCAAGCTTGCAACAGGCCGGCGGCGCCTCGGCGAACTACTCGAATTCTGGCGGCGCGCGGACGAGCTTGCGCGACAACCGGACGTTGCGCCCGAGATCCGCCAGCAGACCAGCAAAGTCGTGCAAGAAGCGCAGAGCACCGAGTTGCTCGTCGCGCGCCCGGACGCGGTGATGATCCCCCTGCAGGCGACGCTCGCCGAGATGCGGGATTTGCTCGATTCGTTCCTGCACGAAGCCGATCGCGATGGCCCCAATTTGTGGCGTGACGCACCCACGCGCGATCTCTCCGTGGTCGGCACGCTGCGCGGTCTCGCAGGACTCACTGACCCGTGGGCATCGATCAGCAACGCGACTCGGCACATGTTGCACATGGGCCGGCTGTTCTTGACGGCGAGCGGCGACCAAGTGCTCGCGCACGTGTTCGCCATGGGCCTGCTCTTGGCTGCTGTGCTGGGCTTACGATCGCGCCAAAACGAATGGCTGGGGGACGAGCGGGAGGGGAGCACGGCGCGTCGCATGGTCGAGCGACCCCTGGCCGCAACCGTGCTTCTCGGCATGGTGGCTACGGGTGCGTTCTATGATGCGATTCCAACGATTGCCGTGCTCGTCGTCTACGCGTTGGCAGTGGCAGCCGCGGTGGTGCTGTTCCCGCGCATCCTGGAGCCCGAGCTCCTGCGCGCTGGCTATGTGCTGGTCGCCTTCATGCTGCTCGATTCCGTGCGCCTATTCGTGGTCGAGCTAGCCGCACTCGAGCGTCTGATCCTCACGCTCGAGCTCCTCGGCGCGACGGTTGCGCTCGGGCTATTGCTGCGTGATCAGCACTGGCTCGCACTATCGCGCGCTGCACGATCGGCAGCTTGGTTCCGAAGCGTGGTTTGTCTGTGGTTTGGGGGGGCTGCGCTGGGTCTGCTGGCCGCCCTTGCCGGTTACGGAAGCTTTGCCGAGATCGTCGGTGGTGGGGTCTTGGTCTCGATGTATCTGGCGCTGATCCTCGCGGCCGCGTTCGAAGCCGCAGGCGGTGCAGTGTGGCTGCTCACGCAGGCTCGTCTGCTCGGGCGTTTGAACGCGGTGCGCAAGAATCGCACCGCGATCGTCAATGTCGTTTCGCGGTGGCTGAGCCGGCTGGTCTGGTTTCTGTGGGCGGCCTGGTCGCTCGACTATTTGACGCTCGCCGGTTCGGTTGGCCACCTCGCGCGCCGGGCGTTCGGCGCGTCGCTCCAGCTGGGAACGCTCAAGGTGTCGGTCGGTGAGGTGCTGGTGCTGGTGCTGGGCGCGGTGTTGGCGGTTGGCTTGGCGCGGCTCGTGCGTTTGCTCCTCGAAGAGGACATTGTTTCGCGCCTCGACTTGAGTGCGAGCACCGGGCAAGTGGCGTCGCTCACGGCGTACTACGTGGTGCTTTTATTCGGGTTCTTTCTGGCGCTCGCGGCGGCAGGCATCGAACTCGGCAAGTTCACGGTGCTGGCTGGCGCCTTCGGCGTCGGTATCGGATTCGGGCTTCAAAATGTGGTGCAGAACTTCATCGCGGGGCTATTGCTGCTCTTTGGCGGCCCAATCAAAGTCGGCGACAAGATCCAGATCGGTGATTTGATTGGCGAGGTGCGTTCGATCGGGTTCCGCGCCAGCACCGTGCGCACCGGGCAGGGTGCGGAGGTCATCGTGCCTAACGCCAAACTGATCGCCGACCAAGTGATCAATTGGACCTTGTCCGATCAAAAGCGACGCATCGAAGTAGACATTGGAGTCGCCTACGGTACGGATCCGGAGCGCGTGCTCGGGTTGCTCACGGAGATCGCTCGCGCTCATCCCAAAGCCATGAGCGAGCCGCAGCCGGCCGCCATCTTCTTGCGCCACGGACCGAGTTCGCTCGATTTTCAGGTCCAGGCTTGGGTGGCCTTCGACGATTCGGTGTCCGTGCGCAGCGATTTGACGATCGCGATCAACAAGCGCCTCGTCCAAGAAAAGATCGAGATCCCGTTCCCGCAGCAGGACCTGCACCTGGCCAGTATTCAGCCCGAGGTCGTGCTCGCGTTGCGCGAGCTTCCGAGCAAGTAAGGGCGATCCGCCGTGGCGCCTAGGCCGAATCCTTTTCTGTCAGCTCCAACGTACAACTCGTTTCCAGCCGAAATTGGCCGCGACACTTGGGAACCAAGCGCAGCTCTGGGCACTTCTGCTCGAGCCGCTTGCGCAGCAAAATCAGGCGGCTCTCCAGGTTGTCTTTGACCGGCGGGAGTCCGAGCGTCGGGTCCAGTCTGAGCTCGCGATTGCTGAACTCGGCTCGAGAGCTGTCCACGAAGCTGCGCAAGATCTTCCACAAGATGCGACCGGGCAGGTTGCGAATCAGGTATTCGTCATCGACGAACACGCAGTCGTCGTTGCGATAAAAGCAGAGCCTGAGCACGCGGGCCTCCTTGGCCGGGCCGGTCGGAAGCGCGGTCTGCGTGACGGCCTGTGCTTCCTCGGCCTCTGCGCGCAACATCATGTTTTCCAGAGCAATCGCCAACTGGTGACCGATCACGTCGAGAAACGTCTCGTGCCACTCTTCGAAGGCGAGCTGGCTCTTGCTTTCCACCGCCAGCACGCCCGCCAAGCGCCCATGAGCCAGCAGCGGTATCGCCAATTGACTCTGGGCGTCTGGCAGCCCCGGCAGCGGGATTTCGGCCGCGGGCGCTCCAGCTCCGTGGTCCTGTGCTTTTCGTCCGATCGCCCGCCCATAGTCGAGTGAAGCCGAGACGTTGCTGATGCGAATCGTCTGTTGGGTGAGGGCGACGGTGCCGATCAAGCCGTCACCGACCAGCACTTCTGCGCCGATGCCGGTCTCTCCGTAGCCACGACTGGCCAGTGAAACGAGGCGTTTTCCAGTCTCGTCGGGCAAGAGCAACATGGCGTGCTCGAAACTCAATTCGTCGCGCAGGGCGTCGAGCAACGTGGAGAGCAAGCCATCGAGGTCGGTGGCGTGTCGCAGTCGCTCCGTGACGACGCTCAGCGCGCGTAGCTCGGTGCGCAGCGACATCGGCGCTTCCTCCGAGTCCGCTTCGTTGTCCGCGGTGGGCGGGCCGAGCAAGCCTTCGACCTCGCGGATCGCGAGCACCTCGTAGACGTCCGCGGACAGCAGCTTGAACACGCCGAGCATTCCGGTGTGCGAGGCGATGGCCTGAATACGCGTGGCCATCTTTTCGAACAGCGGCCCGCTGATCTCCGAATGCGCGTAGCGCAGATCGAGGTCGTAAGTTTGGAAGGTGAGGGGATCGATCAGCTCGACGTTCGCGAACGGGTTTTCGGCCACATTTTGCTTGGTTTTGTTGAAAAACTGACACGAAAGCGCGATTCGGCGCTCATCGACTCGAAAGATCTGACTCAAGTAGGTGACGTTCGGCACACCGCTGCGCGAGCAGGTCGTGATGATCGACGGAATCACGCCGGCGAAGCAGCGTTGCAGATCAGCTAGCGCGATCATCGTGTCTCCGAGGTCGTTCGCCCGGCGCCGGGTCCGGGAGTCTGATCGAACATGCTTTCGAGCTGGAATTGCAGCGCGTAGCTCGGGTAGTAGCGGACGCGACGCAGCAGCGCTTGTGGGAGTCCGGTGAAAATCAAGCCTTCCGACCACCGCGAAAAGTAGCGATCTTGAATGCGATGCTGGCGCTCGTCGGTTTCCGTGATCGAGAGCACGCGCCCCTTCACTTGAAGCGAGCGATGATCGATGGGGCGAGAGAAAGTGAGCGCGAGCTGCCCGTTGTCCCGTAGGTTGCGCAAGGTGGTCTCGCTGCCCGCCGCGGCAACGAACACCGTCGCGGTACGGTCCGGCGCGTTGATTTCCACGCCGAAGGCACGCGCGCTGGCGGGCCGCAGTGAGGCATCCCGGCTGCCGACCAAGAGCGACACGCCGCTTTCCATGTATTCGACCAATTCTGCCGTCAAAACGAGCGTCGTCACCGTCGCAGAGTAACACGCCCCCCTGGCGCCGAGCCCCCTCGGGCCACACGTTCTCAATCCCGGACCCCCGACCCATGCCGCCCTCGCCCCTGCCGTTGTCAGCCCTCGATCTCGTCCCTCTCTCCAGTGGAAGCACGAGCGCAGCCGCGCTCGAGGGCGCGGTCGAGCTGGCGCGCGCCGTCGACCGGCTTGGTTTCGAGCGCCTTTGGTACGCCGAGCACCACAACATGCCCGGCATCGCCACCACCACGCCGGAAATCATGATCGCTCATGTGGGGCAGGTGACGGGCCGTGTGCGGCTCGGTGCCGGCGGCGTCATGTTGCCGAATCATTCGTCACTGAAGGTTGCCGAATCGTATCGCCTGCTCGAAGCGCTGCATCCAGGGCGGATCGACCTGGGCATCGGGCGCGCACCGGGTACGGACCAGCTCACTGCGGTTGCTTTGCGCCGCTCACGCAGCGCGCCGCTCGCTGACGACTTCTTGACTCAGCTGGAGGAGCTCAGTGGGTTCGGTACGGACACGTTGCCCCAGGGGCATCCATTCGCGAAAGTTCGCGCCATGCCGGATGACGTCTCCCTGCCACCGATCTGGCTCTTGGGTTCGAGCGACTACAGCGCGAACGTCGCCGCACAGTTGGGGCTTGGTTTCGCTTTTGCCGGGCATTTTAGCCCCGATCCGGCGGAGCGCCCGATGCGCCTGTATCGCGAGCGCTTTCAACCGGGCGCGCTGTCGGCACCGCACGCCATCCTGGCGCTTTCGGTGTTCTGCGCGGAGGAAGAAGCCGCGGCTCAGCGCATGGCGTCCAGTGTGCTACTCGCGTTCGCTCAGCTGCGTTCGGGGCGCGCCGGGCGCATGCCGAGTCCGGAGGAAGCGCTCGCCCACCGCTATTCAGCGGAGGAAGAGGCAGGCATCGCCCAGTTTCGCCGACTGCAGGTCACGGGCACACCGGAGACCGTGCGTCGCGGCATCGAGCGCGTGGCCGAAATCACCCTCGCGGATGAAGTGATGATCGCGACGCACGCGCACGACCCACAGGCTCGTATTCGTTCTTACGAGCTGATCGCCGCGGCCTTTGGCATGGGCCAACGCTAAGGGCCCTAATTGCGCTCGACCAATACCTTGTCGAGACCGAGCCGAATCAGGCGAGTGCGTTCACGGCGCTCGACGACGCTCGACGACTCGGGCACGCCGTGACTCGCGAAATGGCGGCGAATTCTGAAAATCTCGCCGTCAATTTGCTGCGGGGTCATGCGCAGACCGCCGGCGAGTTGGTCTTTATCCATCCAGCCGCATGAGGCAGCCGGGATCTGCTCGGCCGAATCCGCGAGCTTTTGCCGGGCCAGGGTGAGCAAGAGGTAGTTGTGAGCACGCGAGCCGAGCGCAACGCTCTTATTCGCGTATTCCATCGACAGCTCGACGAAATCCTCGTCGGACGAGACCACGAACTTGAGCGTGGGCGTTCCGCGCTGGAGCGCAGTGCCAATGCTGGCCGTCAGGTCATTCGAGCTGGGGCAGGAAAAGACGTAGCTCTCTCCGCTGATCTCGAAGGGCTGCCCGTTGCGCAGACCGCGCACGGTGCCTTCGTGGTCTTCCAGTCGCCAAATCCCATCGGCGTCTTTGAACAGCGTGACTTCCGGATTCTCGGTCGAGGGAATGCCAATCATCCCGAAGTTCTCGACGCGCACCAATCCAGAATCCAGCGCCAGCACCATGGCCTGCGGCTCGCTTGCATCAACCAATGACCAGCGCTGCTCGGGGTGACCAAAACTTACAACCGCACCCTTCACCATACGATAGGCGCGGCCCGGCTCTACTGTCTCCCCGTTCAGCTTCGTGCCGTTGCGGCTGGCTCGATCAATCAGCTCCCAACCGTTGCCCGACCAGCGAATTACGGCGTGTTGCGTGGAAACGTACTTGGGCTCCAAGCGGAGCGCGCATTGGGGTCCACGGCCGATTAGATGCTCGGCCATCAGAATGCAGCTTCGTTCGCCGCTTTCTTCGCGCAGTTCGGCCATGGAAACGAGCTTGATTACAGCACAGGACGCGAGCGACTGCGAGCTACTGCAATCGACTCCACAGGGCTTTGGTCGGTATTCAACTACCTAGGCGCGGAAGGCAGGGAAGCCGGACGCAGCCCATCCAAGGAGTTGGCAATGGATCATGTCATGAACGACTGCTGGCCGACGGCGACCGTGGCAGGGCCCGGGCTGATTGGAGCGGCGAGCGCGCGGGCCACGGACGAGGGGGCCACCCTTTCGGCCCTGTGGACGGAGCTGGTCACCGGCCTGTGCAAGATCGAAAGCACTGAGTTTACCCAACAGACATGCACGGTAGTGGTCACTCGCGCCCACCGCTTGTCCGGGGGTGAGGGCGCGCGCCTGTCGGTTCGCGACACGGAGATCTTGGAGCGTGCGCTGCTCGAGGGTGTGCGCAAGTCGGTTGCGGTCGACTTCGGGCTCTGCCCGTCGAGTATCGCGGAGATCTTGAGGCGCTGCTTCGTGTTCATGGGCTTGCAGTGTTGGCCGTCGCGCATCCCGCTGCTCTTGGTGATGGCGGCTCACGCCAAGCACGCGCCCGATGTGCAGCGAAGCGCGGCGTTGCTGCTCGCGCAAAATCAACAATTCTTGCGCCAGACCATCAGCGTGTCGCGCCCCGATAGCGAACTCGCCGAGTGGCTCTCGCCGGCCGAGTACGCGGTCACTCGTTTGCTGATCGAAGGCAAGAGCTACCAAGAGATGGCGAAGCTGCGTGACACATCCAAGCGCACCGTGGCCAACCAGCTCGCCTCCGCGTTTCATCGGCTGGGGATCTCGGGACGCGCAGAACTTCTTTGCCTGCTCGCAAAACGCAAGCTCGGCGGTGACCCGCCGGTCTTGACTGCCAAGCCCGCGTTGCCGCCCGACACCGTGCTCGGTTTCCCGCGCGTTGCCGGACAAGCGCGCTAATCAGTCGATCGGCCACTCTGCGCCGCTGCCGTCGGCCAAGGGGGGCAACGTAGGACGTTCTTCGGGTTGCACGGGGGGATTGCCGCTTTCGAGCGCCGCGACTTCACGCCACCAAGGCTTCAGAGGTGCGCTGCGAGCGGGCTCCACGGGCTCACCGAGCATCGGCATCAACAGCTGTGCGCCGCGCTCCGGCGCGAGGCGTAGCAGGGTCTCCGCGGGTTCGTCCCAAGCGTGGAGAGCGAGATTGAACGTGCCCCAATGCACGGGCAAGAAACGGCCGCCGCCGAGCAGGCGCAGCGCGTCCAGCGCGTGTTCCGGGCCGAGGTGAATGTCACCCCACGCTTCGTGGAACGCGCCCACCTCCAACATCACCAAGTCGAACGCGCCAAAGCGCTGCGCGATATCTGCGTATTCAGGGGTGAGCCCAGTGTCGCCGCTGAAGAACACGCTGTGCTTCGGCCCACGCACGACCATTGACGACCAGAGCGTGGCGTTGCGCGAGCCCAAGCCGCGACCCGAGAAATGTTGGGACGGCGCCGCATTGATCGAAACGCCGGTGCCCGGCACGTCCGCTTGCTCCCACCAATCCAGCTCCGTGATGCGCTCGGCGGGCACGCCCCAGGCTTGCAAATGCGCGCCTACACCGAGCGACGTGAAGAACGGCACCTCGCGCTTGGCGAGTTGCAAAATCGTCGGATAATCCAGGTGATCGTAGTGGTCGTGAGAGACGATGACCGCGTCCAGGTGCGGCAGCTCGGAGACTGCGATGGGCACCGGTTGAAAGCGCTTCGGACCCGCGAAGGTGACGGGGGACGCGCGCTCGCCCCAAACCGGATCGGTGAGCACGCGCGCGCCGTCGATCTCGAGCAACACCGTGGAGTGCCCGAGCCAGGTCGCGCGGAAGCCAGTTTCAGGCGCTCGCTGCCAACCGGAGAGTGGGTTCTGTGAAGGCAAAGGTGCGCGCGGTGTGCGTCGCTGCCCGCCGCACAGGAACTCCGCGATCGTCGGGTGCACGGTGCCCTTCTTCAGACCCTGCGCGACCGGCGCGGTGTTGGCGAACGCGCCATCCACGAAGCGCGGGGACGCTTTCATGCGCTCCAAACGCAGCCCGTTCGCCTGAGCTCCGAACGACTTGAGAGCCATTACGATAGCTCTAGGGTAGCCCGGCTTCGCTCGCCAGTGCCCGCCCGAAAAATCACCAGAAAGCGGCGTGAAACGGCTCCCTGAGTTTGAACCGCCGAGCCGCAGAGGTCGCAGAGATCAGAGGGAGAGAAGATTGGGGTTCGCGAAGTGCGTCGAATCGGCGCGTTATTTGCCCGTGAACGGCCGATCCGAGATTGAACCCGATCCTTCTCCTTCAGATCTCTGTGTCTCTGCGGCTCTGCGGTTAATCTCTCGGTCCCTCGTCCGCGACGCCGAAGGCTATGACGCCTTTGAAGTAGCGCGTGACCATCAATCAAAAATCTGATTGTGGGCGCGAGTGGGCTGGACAAAACACGAACGCCTCGAAGCTTCCGTCACTTCGAGGCGTCGTATCGATTCACTCGGATGAGCGAATCAGCCTAGCTGCTCGTCACTTACGTGCGGCGGCTTCCTTGGCTTGTTGTTCGCGGAACTTCTTGACCATCTCTTCCTGCTCCTGCTTCGGAACAGGAGAGTACTTCGCGAATTCCATCGTGTACTGGCCTTTGCCTTGCGTCGCGGAGCGCAGGTCCGTCGAGTAGCCGAACATGCTGTTCAGCGGCACTTCCGCGGTCACGGTCACGTTCTCGTCGCTCTTGGTTTCGAGAATGACGCCGCGGCGCTGATTGACCTGACCGACGACCGAGCCCTGGAACTCGATCGGCGCCTCGATCTCGACCTTCATGATCGGCTCGAGGATGATCGCCTTGGCGCCGGCGTACGCTTCGCGGAAGCCCATCAGCGCGGCAGTGCGGAACGCTTGCTCGGACGAGTCGACCGCGTGGAAGGCGCCGTCATTCAGCACGGCGCGCACCCCGACGACCGGGAAGCCGATCAGCGAGCCCTTCTTGATGCCTTCCTTGAAGCCCTTGTCGCAAGCCGGGATGAACTCGCGCGGGATGATACCGCCCACGATCTCGTCCACGAACTCGTAGGTCTCCACTGCGTCCGCCGGCAGCGGCTCGATGTAGCCGCCGATCTTGGCGTACTGACCGGAGCCGCCGGTCTGCTTCTTGTGCGTGTAGGCGAGCTCGGAGCGCTGCGAGATGGTCTCGCGGTACGCCACCTGCGGCTTACCCGCGATCACGTCACAGTTGTACTCGCGCTTCATGCGCTCGATGTAGATGTCGAGGTGCAACTCACCCATGCCGGAGATGATCGTCTCTTGGCTCTCTTCGTCCTGGTGGACGCGGAAGGTCGGATCTTCCTTGGTGAAGCGATTGAGCGCCTTGGAGAAGTTCGCCTCCGAGTTGCGGTCCTTCGGGCGCACGGCGAGCGAAATCACGGCGGCGGGCACGTGCATCGAGGTCAGCGTGTAGTTGACCTTGCCGTCGGTGAAGGTCTCACCCGAGCTCGCTTCGACGCCGTAGAACGCCACGATGTCGCCGGCCTCGGCGGTTGCAATCTCTTCACGGTCATCCGAGTGCATGCGGAACATGCGCGGCACGCGCACCTTGCGGCGCTCGTTCGAGATGTTGAAGATGGTGTCGCCGTTCGAGATGGTGCCCTGGTAGATGCGGAAGTAGGTCAGCTGCCCGTACTTGTCCTGCTGCAGCTTGAACGCCAGACCGACGAACGGCTTGGTCGGATCGCTCGGGATCACGACCTTCTCTTCGTTGTTGTCCTGGTCGTGGCCTTCGTTGATGACTTCCGTGGGGTTCGGCAGGTACTTCACCACGCCATCGAGCAAGAGCTGCACGCCCTTGTTCTTGATCGCAGAGCCGCACATCACCGGCGTCATCTTGAGCGCGAGGGTCGCGCGGCGGATGGCGGCGATCAGCTCCTCGTTCGAGATCGGCTCTTCGTTGATGAACTTCTCGGCGAGGATGTCGTCGACGTCGGCCACGCGCGAGATGATCGTCTCACGCGCTTCTTTGGTCTTGTCGGCCAGCTCTGCGGGCGGATCCTTCTCGACGATCTTCTCGCCGTCAGAACCCTCGAAGTAGTAGGCCCTGCCCGTGATGGCATCGATGATGCCTTGGAACTTGTCTTCCGCGCCGATCGGCACCTGCAGGTTCACCGAGTGATGGCCAAGCTTCTCTTTGAGCATGTCCGAGACGCGCTCGTAGTTGGCGCCCGGGTTGTCCATCTTGTTCACGAACGCGATGCGCGGCACGTGGTAGCGCTTCATCTGGCGGTCGACGGTGATCGACTGCGACTGCACGCCCTTGCCGGAGTCGAGCACGAGGATCGCGCCGTCGAGCACGCGCAGCGCGCGTTCGACTTCGATCGTGAAGTCGACGTGGCCGGGCGTGTCGATGATGTTGATGTTGATGTTGCTGTCTTCGTACTGCTTCTGCGAGCCGGTCCACACGCAGTAGGTCGCGGCGGACTGGATCGTGATGCCCTTCTCGCGCTCGAGATCCATCGAGTCCATCTTGGCGCCGACGCCGTCTTTGCCGCGCACTTCGTGGATCGTGTGGATACGACCCGTGTAGAACAAGATGCGCTCGGTGAGCGTCGTCTTGCCGGAGTCGATGTGCGCAGAAATACCGATGTTGCGAATGCGTTCGAGCGGGATGCGGGTTGCCACTTTTTGGCCTCGTACTTGGAGTTAGGGTGCGGCACGTAGCGAAGCCGGCCGCAGAAGGGAAGCGCCTATAGCATCTCGCTTGTTCGAGCCCAGTGGCCTGTTTCGGGACGGTCGCCGAATCAGGAATTTGATTTCCTGGTTAGTTTAATAAAATCATGACGTTAGATTGGTTTATGGCGGTTTGGTGCGTTGACATACGGCCCGCGGAGCCCGATGGCTCGGGCCGTGGATTTTCAACTTCAGGGTAAGCGGGCTCTCGTTTCTGGTTCTACGGCGGGCATCGGCTTCGCGATCGCGCGGGCGCTGGCGGCCGAGGGCGCGACCGTGATCGTCAACGGGCGGACCGAGCAGCGGACCTCCGCCGCCGTCCAAGCCATGCGCGACAGCGGTCTGGCGAACGCCGATCTGCGCGGGGTCGCCGCCGATCTTGGGACGGCGGAGGGCTGCGCAAAGGTCGTGCAGAGCGAGCCGCACATCGACATCCTCGTCAACAACCTCGGCATTTTCGAGGCCAAGCCCTTCGTCGAAATCACCGATGCCGAGTGGCTGCATTTTTTCGAGGTCAACGTGCTGAGCGGCGTGCGCCTCGCACGCGCCTACTTGCCCGGGATGTTGCAGCGCAATTGGGGGCGCATCTTGTTCATCTCGAGCGAGAGCGGTCTGCAGATCCCTTCCGAGATGATTCAGTACGGCACGACCAAGACGGCGCAGCTCGCCGTCGCGCGGGGCTTGGCTGAACTGACGCGCGGTACCGCCGTCACGGTGAATTCGATCTTGCCTGGCCCAACCAAGAGCGAGGGCGTGGCGGATTTCGTGAAGGGCCTTTCGGCTCAGCAAGGTAAGAGTCCGGAAGACGTCGAGCGCGAGTTCTTCCAACACGTGCGCCCGACGTCACTCTTGCAACGCTTCGAGTCGCCCGAGGAAATCGCCGCGCTGACCGCGTTCATTGCCAGCCCTCGCTCGTCCGGTGTCAACGGCGCGGCGCTGCGCGTGGATGGCGGCGTAGTGCGCGCAATCGGCTAGATTCTCAGCTAAACAACGCCCAAGGAGTCCCCATGTACTACGACGCATTTTTGCAAATGAAGAAGACGCTCGGCCAGATCAACACCTGGTTCGACAAGGCCGAAGCCTTCGCCAAAGAAAAGTCGTTCGACGCGAACCTGTTTTTGAACTTTCGCCTAGCTCCCGATCAGTTGCCGTTCGTGAAGCAGGTTCAAATCGCCGCTGACGCGGCGAAGCTCGGCGCTGCGCGCCTCACCGGCAAAGAAGTCCCCGCGCACGCGGACAACGAGCAGACGCTCGCCGAGCTGCGTGACCGCGTCTCGTCCGTGATTGCGATCCTCGACGGATTTTCAGAGAAGGATTTCGAAGGCGCTAGCTCGCGCACGATCACTCAGCCGCGTTGGGAAGGCAAAGTGATGACCGGCAAGGACTACTTCTTCGAACACACCCAGCCGAACTTCTTCTTTCACGCCGCCCACACCTACGCGATCCTGCGCCACAACGGCGTGCCGCTCGGCAAGAAGGACTACCTCGGCGCGTTGTCGCAGCGCATGCCGTGAAGATTGGGGGCGCCCCCGGCCCAGCATCGCACCTCGAAGCGCGCCCCGTTCCCGACGCGGCGCGCTTCTCACTCGTGCAGCGGTCTATTTGCCGCTGCCGCCCACGTGGACGCTGCCGGAGGCGCTTCCCGATGCACTGCCGGAGGCGCTTCCCGATGAGCTGCCCTTGCTGGCGCCCGCCTCGTGTCCACCTTCGGCGGTGTCGGAGTAGCTGCCGGCGTTGGCTTTCGATGTGTTGTTGTTCGGAGAGAGCGCTTGCATGCGCGTGCCTTCGAGCACCGGATCGGGCGACGCATTCAGATTGTTTGCGGCTGCATTGCCTTGCGCGTCGCGCGCGCCAAGCTCGAAATCGACGCGGCGGTCGAGGGCCCAAGTTTCTTCGTTCGTGCCCTGCGCGCCTTGCTCACCGCGGGCAATGATGCGAACGGTCGACGCAGCGACGCCGCGCTGCACCAGATAGTTGCGCGCCGCCTCCGCGCGATTGGCGGACAATTCCTTGTTGTATTCGGCCGAGCCGCGCGCATCCGTGCGACCGATGATGGTAATCACGCGGCCCTTCAGCGGGCCGTCGCTCAAGCACTTGGCCACGTCGTCCAAGATGTTCGCGCCGCGAGCGTGCAGCGTGGCGTCTGCGTAGTCGAAATGAGGCGCTTCTTTCGGTGCGTTCGGCAGTTGGCATTCGCGCCGGAACTCTTCCGAGATGGCAATCGTCGTGTCGCCTTCACGACGACCTCGGGGGTCTTGGGGGCCGGGCGCGGTCATCTCTCCCATGGCCACCGGTTCCTTGGCAGGGGTCTTGTCGCTCGCGCAGGCAACCGCCGAGATCGCAAGCACGCCACAACCGAGCCACTTTGCCGCGCTGCGGCCGAGATATGAACGCATCATTGTCTGTCTCCTTGAGGTTCGAGGACCGTCGATTGGGTCGTTCCCCTTCCCGAGTGCAAGCCAAGGGCCAACGCTGTGCGTCGAATCGCCACAGTCACGAGAGGTCGATGTCGTCGGGCACGCGCCTGTGTGTCACTGCGGCGCGCTTGGGCGAGTGACCGTCAAACTGCTCGTGTCGGCCACGGTGCTCACGGCTTTCCCCGCAAGGATGTCTCTTCGCGAGACAGGCTCGCTGGTGAGCAACGCGTGAACCTGGAAGTTCCCCTTGTTCAAGATGGACAGCGGAACGCTGCGACTCAACACCTGCTCGCCGGGGTGAAGTTGCACGATCATCGGATCGTCGTCAGCGCTCGGCGCGAGCCAACTTTGCTCGTGCGTTTCAGCATTCTCCAGGTAGGCGCTCAGGAAAAATTTGCCCGACAATCCGTTGACTCGAAAGAGCAAGCGCGAGTCTCGCGGGCAAGCGCTCAGCGGCCCGTCTTTACATACACTCTTGATGCTTGGGGCGGATGAAGGGCGGTTGGTGGAACAGGCGACCAGCAGTGCTGCAAGTGAGGCCAAGCGCAAAAAAACTTCGCAACGAATCAGGTTCACCGGCACAGGATCCTGGATAGCTATGATTTGGGCAACTGAGCTCACAAAAGAAGAGCGCCCGGGTCGTCCTCGCGGAAGACGCCGGGCGTTCATTGCTCGAGCAATCGCTGCTGCTTGGCTTACTTTATCAGGCTTTGACGGGCGACAGCGACTGAATGGCGGCTTCCACCTGCTCGCTTGGAACGTCTTCCGGAGCGACCGGCGGGAACCATTCCGGGTACGCCGGGATGCCCATTTCTGGTACGTCCAGGCCGGCGATTTCGATGGCCGGCGCGACGCGTGCTGGCGTGATCTTACCTAGCGCGTAAAAGATCACTCCGCCGACCACCACGTTCCAACCGATGGCTGCGCCGGCCTCGATCAACTGCGCGACGATCTGAGTCTTGTCGCCGTAGAACAAGCCGGTGACACCCTTGCCTGCAACGCCCAAGTAGTCCGTCGCGCCGACTGCGTTCCAGCCGGCACCGTAGGTGCCATCCGAGAACAGGCCGACCGCGATCACGCCCCAGAGACCGTTCACGCCGTGCACGCTGATCGCACCGACTGGATCGTCGATCTTGAGCTTGTCGAAGAAAAACACCGACCAAACCACGAGCACGCCGGCGATCGCGCCGATGATGAAGGCGCTCACGGGCGTCACGAAGGCGCACGGCGAGGTGATTGCCACGAGGCCCGCCAACATGCTGTTGCACATCATCGACGGATCGGGCTTACCGACCACGGCCCACATGTAGATGATGCCGCTCAGGGTTGCCGCCATGCCGGCGATCATCGTGTTGACGGCGACGATGCCGATGCGGCCGTCCGTACCCGCGAGCGAACTGCCGGCGTTGAAGCCGAACCAGCCGAAGGCAAGGATGAAGGTCCCGAGTTGCACCATCGGCACGTCGTGAGGAAGGATCGCGTTGGCCGAGCCATCCTTGTTGTACTTGCCGATGCGCGGGCCGATCAAGATGGCGGTGATGAGCGCCAATGCGCCGCCCTGCAGATGCACCACGCCGGAGCCTGCGTAGTCGACCACGCCGTGCCCAAGCCCCGAGCGATAGCCGAGCTGTGCGAGCCAGCCGCCGCCCCACACCCAGCAACCGAACACCGGGTAGATCAAGCCGCCGACGAAGATGCTGTAGAGGAAGAAGTGCTTGTACGTCCAGCGTTCGGCGCAGGCGCCGGTGACGATCGTCGCGGTCGTGTCCATGAATGCCATCATGAACAAGAACATCACGATCGCGGCGGCATCGTACGCGCCTCCCGTTAGGAAGAAGCCGGAGGTACCGAACAAGCCCCAGCCGTGATCGCCGGCAACCGAGGCGCCGACCGTGAACATGTGACTCAGCGTAGGCGTGCCCCCAAGCACGCCGGGACCGCCTATGCTCGTGCCGTTGTACCCACCGCACATCAGCGCAAAGCCGGTGCAGAAGAAGCCGAACATACCCAAGGCATAAACGGCAAAGTTCATCGAGAAGGTGTGAGAGGCATTCTTGGCGCGGATCAGGCCCGTTTCGACGAGCGCGAACCCCGCCTGCATGAAGATCACCAAGAAGCCGGCGACCAACACCCAAACGAAGTTGATCGAGAAGTAGCTACGCGAGGCAGACTGCGCGACCGCGTCGACCGCAGTGGCGAGTTCTTTGGTCGTTGCTTTCTCGGGATCGGGTTTCGTGTAATTCGGGACTGAAAGCGCGGTGGGCGTCATCTGGCTCGCGCCCGTCGGGTCGTTTGCGGGTTCGTCCGCGAAGGCGGCTCGGGGAACACCGACGCCGACCAAAGCCACGACCGCTAGACACAGCACCGCGAGCCAGTGCCGGTAGCGATGAAAAGAGAGCAAACTTGACATGTCATACCTCGGTTGAAAGAAAACGTTCGAACGCAAAATCGGACTGGCCAGTCGCGGCACTAGCCGCGGCCGAGACGCAGTGAGCGTCCTCGCTCCTGCAGCCGGTGCAGGCGAGTGGCCCAGCCCGCGCCGAGAACGGCGCTCAATTGCATGGTCACGAAGAACAATCCGCCAACGCTCCAGTTCCGACTCCAAATCAGCACTGCGATGGTCACGATCGCAACCACCACCTGAATCCCGATTGCGGTCTTCCGATATTGTTCCCACATGGCCAAAGCTTCTCCAGTTGGTGTTGCAGCGGATTGGGCATAACTCCGCCTTCGAATCGGGGCCTTTTCCCGATTCGCGAATTCGCTGATGATCTGTTGATAGACGGCAGTATCGCGGTCGAATGTTTCCCGCGATTTTCGGCGGAATTAACGCGACGTTCGTATAAATAAAATTTGATCTTCTACCTGTACGTGAAGACCCCGGACTTCTCGCGGAAATCGCTGATATTTTTTACGCGTATGCCAATGCGCACGGTCTTCGCGCGACAAAATGCGCCGGCTGTTTCGCACTGCGTCCAATTCCGAGCTGGAGGTCTTTGACGCTTCGTTCCAGGAATTCTCGATTCGACTTCAGCGGTCCAGCCACCAAAATGCGACAGTCACGATTAGATGTGCAGGCAACATGGTCGCGAAAGCGAACATGAAGTAGCGGGCGAAGCTGGGCATTTCATAACGTTCGCGTTCTGCCACCGCCTTGACCATCAGGTTCGGCCCGTTGCCGATATAGGTAGTCGCACCCATCACCACGCTTCCTACGCTAATCGCTGCCAGCTTGATGGGGTCGATGCCGGCCACGAGTTCGCCCGAGCGGTGCGCGAGGCCCCGAGCCAGCGCAGCGAAGGCCGTGTAGGTTGGTGCGTTGTCGAGCACGGAGGACAGGGCCCCCGACCCCCAAAACAATTGCCACGCATCTCGCACTGGAAAGTGGGGGGCCGCCTCGGCCAGCGTGGCTTCGATCGGTCCGAGGCACAGAAACAACCCGCAAAAGATGATCGCCACCTCGATGATCGGTCCGAATCCGAAGGAATTTGCCCCGTGCACCTCTTTTGGAGTCGTGAAAAAGGACGCAGCGGCAATGACCAGCAGCGCGATTTCTCGCCAGCCTTCGGGCAACAATGCTGCCGGCACGATAGCAAGCAGAAATCCGATATTCCGCCGTCCAAGCAGCGATAACGGCTCAATTTCTCGTCGATCTGCCGAGAGGGCTCGAGCGGTTTCGCGCGCGTATGCACGTCGATCGACGACGTAGAACGCAACCGCGAAGGAACCGACGTACAACAGCCAGACCGGAAACAAGTGTAGGGTCCAGAAGAACGGTACGCCCATGATGTAACCCACCAAGAGCGGGGGATCACCCAGCGGCAGCAGGAGGCCGCCCGCGTTAGCGACGATCAAGATGAAGAACGGCACCAAGTGTGCCCGATGCTCGCGTTGGCGGTTCGTTTTCAGCAGCGGCCGGATGAGCAGCATGCTGGCGCCCGTCGTGCCGATCAGGCTCGCGCAGGTCGCTCCCAGCAGCAGAAATAGCAGATTGTTTCTCGGCGTTGCTTCGATATCACCCTTCAGGTGAATACCGCCGGAGGTCGTGAACAGTGCGCCGAGGGTGATCACGAAGGCGAGGTAACCTTTCGCCCCATCCATGACATGTCGGGCGTGACCGAAAGTGAGTTCGTACGCCACTACGGGCAGCGTACAGAGCGCGACTACGGCGCTCTGCACACTTCGCTTCTCCCAGATGTGTGGGATAAGCATTGGGAAGACGGCTATCGCGAGGACCAGAGTCGGGAACGAAAGTAAGGTCCAGACGGGAAAGTCGGCACTTGGCATTGGCCAGCGCTCCTTAACACGTGGATTGCGCCAAAAGTATGGAGTTTTTTAGGTGTTTGAGCGCCGGATCGATACGGATTGGAAACGCTGATGATATGTATTCGTGCAGAAGAGGTGCAGTGACGAACCCGAGGTGAACCTTGCTGTCGCTCGCGATCAGGCGCACGCGCGAGTGCGTGTCGGCGAGTGCTTCAGGTTTCAGTCGAGCACTCCGCGGCATCCGCCGATTTCGCGGCGGACTTAGCGAACGAAGCCGGTAGCAGCAGACGTCCCACGACCAGTCCGAGCACCCCTGCGCCTCCGCTCGCCGATAACACGCCGAGCTTGGCAGCAGCCACTTGCGACGGCTCCGAGAACGCGAGCTGAGAAACGAACAGCGCCATCGTTAGGCCGATGCCCCCGACGACTCCCAACACGACCAAGTGTCGAGCACCGATACCTGCCGGAAGAATTCCGAGTCGGAGCTGGATCATCAGCCAGCTCGCGAACAGGATTCCGAGCGGTTTGCCCAACAGCAGTCCAGCCATAACGCCGAGGGAAATGTTCGAGGCTTCGCCGATGCTTGCGTCGGTCGAGACTATGACGCCGGCATTGGCGAACGCGAACAAGGGCATGATCCCAAACGCAACCCAGGGATGGAGCGCCTCGATCAGGCTCTCGGCGGGCGACATGGCCTCGCGTCGAGCGCGGTTCACGTGACTGAGTGTTCTAGCGAGTTCGTGTGGCGAAGAAGTTAGGCTCGGGTCTCGCTCTAGGTGCTCGAGTTCGGCTCGCGTGGCATGGACGAAACCTTCGGTGTCGAGCCAAGAGCGAACGGGTGTGACGAGACCGATGATTACGCCGGCAATCGTCGGATGAACGCCTGCGCGATAGATGCCGGCCCACACGACTACTCCAGCTGCAACGTAGGCAATTTTTGTGCGGACACCGAGGCGCTGCATCAGAAATATCGCTGCGAGTCCCAGCCCTGCGAGCAAGAAACCCGAGGGGTCCACGCCCGACGAGTAAAAGAGGGCGATGACGACGATCGCACCGAGATCGTCGATCACGGCCAGCGCCAGCAAGAGAACACGCAGCGCGGGCGGTACACGCTTGCCGAGTAAGGCCAGCACGCCGACGGCAAAAGCGATGTCTGTTGCCATCGGTACGCCCCAGCCCGATCTGGTCACGGGCGAACCGGCGATCAGCAAATAGAGCCCTGCGGGAGCGAGCATTCCGCCGAGCGCTGCAGCGGATGGTAGCGCCGCCCGGCGCCATTCGGAAAGCTCTCCCTGGTGAATTTCACGCCGGATCTCCAGCCTGACGACGAAGAAAAACAGCACCATCAGCACGTCGTTGACCACCCATTCGAGTGTGCGTTCGAAAGTGAAGCTGCCGATGCGAACCCCTACGGGCGTGTGCCATAGGTGGAGGTAGTCTGCGCTCCAAGGGGAGTTGGCGCAGGCCAGAGCGAACGCGGCGGCAATCAACAGCAGTACGCCGCTCGCGGCTTCGATTCGAAGGAATCGCTCGAGTGGACGTGCCGCGATCCTCGCGACTCTCAATAGCGGGGCCCACGCTTCGGGTGGCGACGAGGAGCTGAAGGAACGCGTTCGGGGTTCTACTCTCGACATGGTGGACTCTCTCCAGCTCGTTTACTGGCGAGATGGCGGCCCGACCATCCGGATCCTGCAGCGAAAAATCACTGCACCCTTGGTTCGTTGACAGCTAAACGTCGCACGCGGCCGGCGGGTTGTCGAGCCGTTCGCGTTGGCCCGAGGCCGAATTGACGCTGAGCGGGCTTGGCCAAAAGCCCGGGGCCTTCCGCACAGGCTTTCTTAAGAGGAGCGGCATCTGCTGTGAGGGCGATCGCTCTAGTCTTTTTCGCGGGCAATCTAAGGGTCCTTACAGCAGCGAAACCCCGTCGAGTAATCATGATAACGGCGCTCGTGCGCCATCGTCACGAACTCACAGCCTCGGCCATGCTCATTCATGGTGCTGAAAAAGCCCCCCATGAACACGCCCTTGCCGGTGTTGCGACCGATGCGCGCCTTGATGCCGGCCTCGAGCGGCATCTTCTCGGCAATCGAAGCGTCGACGCGATCGGCCACCCACTCGTGGAGATTGCCAACCAGATCGAAGACGCCCGCGCTCGTCACACAACCCGAGTATTCCCCGGACTCTGCCAGAAAACCTGGACGTTGATCGAGCACGGGATCGTTGAACGCTCCCTCGTAGCTCCAGGCATTGGGATCGCTGCCGTGTAGGATCGACAGGAGGTGCGGTTTGCCGACATTGCAGCGGCCTCGGATGTACGTTGCCCCATAAGGGTAGAGCGTGTCGTGCTCACCGCGACAGGCGCGGTACCATTCGCTGAGCGAGCACAAACGCTTGCCCGCGTTTTGACAAGCGCTCGCTGCCTCGAGCTGACTGATGTACGCCTGCGGGCGCACGCCCGCGCGTGATTCTGCGACGAACACGCCTTGCTTCGGTCGCGTGAACGGCGGGAACGGCTTGAGCGCGCCGTCCTCGCCGCGTTCGAGCAAGTGCGCTTCGTAGCGGTCCATGCAAACCCCCGCCGTGAAGGCCATCTCCGGCGGACACGGACTCGGAGACCCGTCACTCGCGCGCACCGGACGCGTTAGCGGCGCAAAGGTCAGCAAGAGCCCAGCTCCGACGAGCAGCGCTGCACTCAGCCGTCTCGAATTCAGGCGCACCATCGCTCTTAGTGTATTTGAAGAATGGGCGCTCACAATCCAGCAACACACCTCGAAACGAAAACTCGTTCTCGGCGCAGCGCGCCACAGCGGCACTATTGGGCAATTAAACGGCTACGCGGGAGGCAAAAGTCTACTAATCATGTCTTTCTGAGAGGACTTGTCATGTACGAGACGGACGATTGGAGCGAACGACTCGCTCGCTGGGACGAGGCGCGCACACGGCTTCGTCTGCGCGTTTACCCCGATGCCTGGGTGGCTCAGCGCCGTGCCGTGATTGCTCGGGCGGATTACCCTGGGCTGCAAGCCGTCGCCGTGCTCGATCTCCCCAAGGCGGTCGCGGTGGTCACGCCGGAGCATCTGGCCTGCTGGAATCAGTCGAACGACGACGTCTTGGCGTTCGCGCTCGCGAACTCGCTCGCAGAGGTAACAGAGTCAGAGGTGCAGCTTCGCGGCCAGGTAGGGCTCGTCCTCGTTCACGGCGAGCACATGTACACGAGCGCTCACTCGCTCGCCCCCGAGAGACACTTACCGAACCTCGGGCGCGCCGGCGCAATCGTCTCGTTGCCGTGTCGCGATTTGGTGCTCTTGCATCGCGTGGGACAAGCGCCGCTGGATCTCGCTTTGATGACGATGGGAGAGCTCACGCGAGCAGCAAAGGAGGCAGACAGCGCCGCGCTGAGCGCGGATCTGTTCTGGTTCCGAGGACTAGGAGCCAAGCCCGTACGCATCGGCACTTCGGAGGGCGTCAGTTTCGTGACGGCAATTGCCGACGAGCAAGTGATGCGCGAGATGCGGGCCATTGCGCTAACTCACGCGGGTTGATTTGGGGGGTAGCGGGCGCGGCGCTCGAAGTGCGTCGCGTAGCCCGCTATCCGGCCATCGCCTCCAGAACCCTCGGAGTCACGCAGATTCTTGCGGTGAGGTCGGCCTTCACCAAGGGTGCCGACCGAGCGAGGCTTCCTTCCCGTCGTTGAAGAATCCCGCAGTTGGGCCCATCGGACCCAGGGTGGCCAGGTGCACGGCGATGGCTGCGCCTTGTTCCGTGCTGCGGAATCCTTGATTGCCGTTCAGGTCCGTGGCCACGTAACCCGGGTTCGCGGCGTTCACTTTGATGCCGTGTGCCGCTAGCTCCTTGGCGAAGGACACGGTGATCATGTTGAGCGCGCTCTTCGACGAATTGTAGCCCAGCAAGTTCACGCCGTAGACGCCGCTGGTCATGTCCAGTTGCTCGCTGATCGAGCCGACACTGCTGCTCATCATGACGATGCGCCCCTGACCGGCCTTGCGCAAGAACGGCGCGAAGGCCTGGGTGACGCGCACCGGGCCGAAGACATTGACCTCGTACACCGCACGCATGTCGTCGAGGCTCGCCTGGCTCGGCGGGGTGTAACCGCCCGTGGCAATGCCTGCGTTGTTTACTAGAGCATCGAGCGTGTCGCTCGTCTTGGCGTAGGTCAGCGCCGCGGCTTTCACGCTGGCATCGTTGGTCACGTCCAGCGCCAGCACGCGTGCGTCGAGACCGTCGCTTCGCAGAGCTGCGGCCGCCTCTTCGCCGCGCTCGGCGTCGCGACAGCCGAGCCAGACCGAGTAGCCCTTTTGCGCCAGTTGGCGCGCGATCTCGCGGCCGATCCCCTTGTTTGCACCGGTGACCAACGCCGTCTTTCGAGTGCTCATGAATGCGTCTCCTTCATGCCCTCTTGATAGGTGCGGCGCCGCAGAAGCGCGCGCCGGAAGCTGCCAGACTCTTGCCCAATCCTGCCAAACCGCCCGCCGCTCGGCTTGCGTGACCCGCGACCCGCTGGGATGATGCCGGTATGCACGACCCGACGCCCGAGCTCCGCGCGCTGTTGCAGCGCTACGCGGCGCCCGAGTGTCGCGAGCTCCTCCCCAAGCTCACACTGTGGTCGAGCGACGCGGCCACGGAGCCGACGCCGGTGATCTACGAGCCCATGCTCTATTTCACGATTCAGGGGATCAAGCGGATGAGCGTGGGGGAGCGCCACCTGGAGCATCGTCCAGGAACGTTCCTGCTTGCATCGATTGACGTGCCGGTGGTGTGCACCGTCACCGACTGCAACCCGGAGCGGCCGTACCTTGGACTCGCGCTCCAGTTGGATCGCACGGCGGTCGCCGCTTTGCTGTTGGATTTGCCGGCGCGCCCCGAGCGCACGCTCGACGCTGCGCAGGAAGAGCTCGAACCCATGTCCATCAGCCCCTCGACGGCGGCCATGGATGATGCGCTCCTGCGCTTGGTCCGCCTCGTGGAGGCGCCGGATGACGTGCCGCTGCTGGCCCCGATGATCGAGCGCGAGCTCCTGTATCGCGCGCTGCAGGGCGAACATGGCCGAGTGCTCCGGCAGTTTGCACGGGCTGATAGCCGGCTATCGCAAGTCCATCGCGCGGTAAAATGGCTGCGCGAGCACCTGGCAGAGCCAATGCCGGTCGAGACGCTCGCGGGCGTTGCGTCGATGAGCGTCTCCTCGTTCCACCGCCATTTCAAGGCGGTCACTGGTCTCAGCCCGCTCGCCTATCACAAGCAGATGCGCTTGCAGGAAGCGCGTCGGCGTCTCCTCGCCGAGCCGGGCGCGGTGGCCAGTGTGGCCTTCTCGGTGGGCTACGAGAGCGTGTCTCAATTCAGCCGCGAATACGCGCGCCAGTTCGGCATGCCTCCGGCACGCGACGCGGCTCGCTTGCGTGCGGGGTGAGTGGCTACTCTAAACCGACGCGCCCCACACATGCCTCCCGCACTTCGCGTGCTTCACGCCCACCAAACCGCGCTGCGTGCCTGCCGGCTCTGTCCGAACATGCATCGCCCGCCGATTGTCGGCACTGCGGTGCGCTCCAAGGTGCTGCTAGTCGGACAAGCGCCAGGTGACAAAGAGCCGGCCCTCGGTCGGCCTTTCGCGTGGACTGCGGGCAAACAACTCTTCAAGTGGTTCCTCCCGCTCGGTCTCGACGAAGAGCAATTTCGAGCGCGTGTGTACATTGCCGCCGCATGCCGCTGCTTTCCGGGGAAAAATCCCAAGGGCGGCGATCGCGTTCCGAGTCCGGAAGAGCTGCTCAATTGCCGCCCCTGGCTCGAGCGCGAAATCGAGCTGCTCGAACCCGAGCTGATCTTACCGGTCGGGCGCGTCGCGATTGAACAGTTTCTGCCCGCGCGTCCGCTCGTCGATCAGATCGGATCGATGCAAGTCGTGACGCGCGGCAAATTGCGCATCGACGTGATCGCGCTGCCTCATCCCTCGGGCGCTTCCACGTGGCCTCGCGCCGAGCCTGGCAAGACGCTGACCGCACGTGCACTGGAGCTGATTGGTGCGCATCCGGCTTGGCGTGCGCTCATCACCGGCTAACGCGCGGATTCACCTGAATGGCGGCTCATCGAACGCGCGCAGTTTGCGCGAATGCAAGCGATGCCCCGTCAACTTCAGTTGGTCGACCGTCGCGATGCCGATCCGGATGTGTTCCGAGATCGCGCGCTCGTAGAAGCGATTCGCCATGCCCGGTAGTTTGAGCTCACCGTGCAGCGGCTTGTCCGAAACGCACAGCAGCGTGCCGTACGGCACGCGAAAACGATAGCCTTGCGCCGCAATCGTGCCCGACTCCATGTCGATGGCCACGGCGCGCGATTGATTGAAACGCAGCGCAGAGGCGGTGACCCGAAGCTCCCAGTCGCGATCGTCGGTGGTGACCACTGTGCCAGTTCGCAAGCGACGCTTGAGTGCGTCACCGCTCTCGCCGGTCACCTCTTTTGCGGCTTCTTGCAGCGCTTGTTGCATCTCCGCGATCGCGGGCAATGGCACCTCTGGCGGCAAGACTTCGTTCAAGACCTTGTCGTCGCGCAGGTAGGCGTGCGCGAGCACGTAGTCGCCGATGGCTTGAGTCTGTCGCAGGCCCGCGCAGTGGCCGATCATCAACCAAGCTTCGGGCCGCAACACTGCGAGGTGATCGGTGATGGTCTTGGCGTTTGCAGGCCCGACGCCGATATTGACCAGGCTAATGCCGCGCCCGTCCTTGGCAACGAGATGGTAGGCGGGCATCTGATGCCGACGCCACGCGGAATCGGCCACGCCCGAGCTGGCGTTGTCCGTCCCTCGAGAGAGCATGGTGCCACCCGCGCAGGACAGGCCCTCGTATTCGTCGCCTTGTGAAAGCTTCGCGGCGGCGAAGCGCACGAACTCATCCACGTAGCGATGGTAATTCGTGAACAGGACATAGGACTGGAAATGCTCTGGCGGAGTGCCCGTGTAGTGGCGCAGGCGCGCGAGAGAAAAATCGGTGCGCGGCGCATCGAATAGGGCCAGCGGCAAATGCGGGGAGTTTGACTGGTCGCGCAGTCCGTCCACCAACTCGTCGCCGATATCGGCGAGATTCGTGGTTGGGAAATAGCGCGCGAGCTCTTGGGGCGTGGTGGTGCCGAAGGACAGATCAGCGCCGTCGAGCACATAGGGGTAGGGGATCTCTCGCGTCGATGGTCCGACCTCGACCTCCGCGCCGTAGTCCGCGATGAGCGGACCGAGCTGCTCCAGCAAGTACGCCCGAAATAGGTCCGGGCGCGTGATGGTGACCGAGTAGAGTCCCGCTTGGTTGAAGCGCGCGAATGCGCGGTCGACTTTGGGGGGCGCGCCGTTTGGGCGATAGCTGACCCGGAGCTCGGGATAGACAAAAGCACCGCGCGCGCGGTGCTCCGCCTCGGGCGGCACACCATCCACAGCAAAGCGCTCCAGCGCTGCGCGCAAGTTCGCAACCGATGCTTCGTAGATCTCCGTGAGACGAGCGACCGCAGTCTCGGCACTCGCTTGCGGGGCAAAACCGTTCATGCACCAAGCCTACACCGAGCGGGAGTCGTCCTACACCGCGCGGAAGAGCCGACGTGCGCCCGTGCGGGAGCGTCGAGTCATCTACAATCCTTGACAGTTCTCACATGCCCTGTCATAACGCTCTGGCGGGTCGCCCACGCGCGCCCTCGGGAAGGAGATGATGCTGATGCAGTCCAACACAACCACCGCATACCGTGTGATCGTCTCCTTGGTCGCCGCGTCGCGCTGATCAGCGCGCTGCGGCTCCTCATCAAATAGCGTTATTTCTGCTGCTTTCGCACCCTGCGAAGGCGGCCTGGCTCGTGGGCTCAACGGCTCGCGGCGCAGACGACGCAGAGCGTCGTCACTGTTGGATTTTAAAATGGGCAAGCACCGTACGTCGCGGGATGGCGAAGGTCGGGGTGCGGGTGTGCGTCACCCGCGTCTCGAAGAGCTGTTCCGTGAAGAACTGAATTCGATTCTCGATTTCGAAATTACCGATCCGCGTCTGGAGGGCACACGCATCAGCATGGTCGAACTGTCTCGCGACGGTTCACGTGCTCGTGTTTGGGTCTCCTGGCACGCGGAAGTGAATGCAAGCGCGAGCGCGCAGAGCGCGCTCGTCGTCGAACTGGCCTTCGAGCGCGCAGCCGGGTTTTTCCGGCAGCGCCTGTGTGAGGCACTGCCGCTGAAACGCATGCCGGATCTCACGTTCCGTCTCGATCCTGCGGCGTCGGCAGGCGCATTGAGTGAATTGGAGCTCGAGTGAGCGCGATCGTCGAGCGCTCGAGCATGTCTAGCAAAGCGAAACGAACATGAGTCCTTCGACAATCAACGGCGATCGTGTGCCGATCCGAGTCTGGGCGAACGTCCACGAGCTCGAATCGGACGCGATCCGCCAGCTCAAAGCAGTCGCCGCCTTACCCTGGGTGGCGCATCACGTCGCGGTCATGCCCGACGTGCACGTCGGCAAAGGTGCAACCGTCGGCTCGGTGATCGCGCTGCGTGGCGCGGTCGCGCCAGCCGCGGTGGGCGTCGACATTGGTTGCGGCATGGCCGCACAAAAGACCAATCTAACGGCGAAGGATTTGCCCGAGTCGTTGCGCAAGGTGCGGCTCGCCATCGAGGCCGCAATTCCGGTGGGCCGCGAGCAGCACCCGAGTCCGGTTTGGTCGGACGCACCGGGCCTGAAGCCCACGGGTGAAGCGCTTTTGGAGCGCTTCACGGAGCTCGATCCGTCCGTGCAACGTTTGGCCTTTCGAGCTGCGGCTCAAATTGGAACGCTGGGCGGTGGCAATCACTTCATCGAGCTGTGCCTCGACACGACAGAAAGCGTTTGGCTCATGCTGCATTCAGGCAGCCGTTTGGTGGGCAACGAGCTTGCCAGTCGGCACATGGAGCGTGCTGCCAAGCTCTCCCACAATCAAGCGCTCGAAGATCGCGAGCTCGCAGTGTTTTTGGCCGGCACACCGCAATTCGACGCCTACCGACGGGATCTGTTTTGGGCCCAGGAATATGCGGCGTTCAACCGCGCAGTGATGCTCGCGCGTCTGCAAGGCGTGCTGCGCAAAGTTTGGCCGCGAGTTCGCTTCGAGGCGCCCATCAGTTGTCACCACAACTACGTCGCCGAAGAGGTGCACTTCGAGGAAGAGCTCCTGGTCACCCGCAAGGGTGCGATTCGCGCAGGGGTCGGAGAACTCGGGATCATTCCGGGTTCCATGGGCGCCAAGTCGTTCATCGTGCGCGGCAAGGGCAACGCGCTGTCATTCGAGTCCGCGTCGCACGGCGCGGGCCGACGCATGAGTCGCGCTCAAGCCAAGCGCAGTTTCAACGTCGCGGACTTGGAGCGGCAAACGCGCGGCGTCGAGTGCCGCAAGGATCGCGGCGTGATCGATGAAGCGCCCAAAGCGTACAAAGACATCGAGCAGGTGATGGCGCAGCAGGCGGACCTGGTTGAGATCGTCGCAGAGCTGAAACAGGTGCTGTGCGTGAAGGGTTGAGGAAGCCGCTTGACAAAGTCGGCGCGCCGGCCGAGGCTTCGCTCAACCAAGCACAGATGGCGGTGGAGTCCGCCGACAACCGCGGTCCTTCGCGTCCGCCAATGACTCCTACGTTGTTGCCCGCGTTTACGTGCGGCACCGTAGGAGTTCGCGTGAGCCCTCCGGTGTCAAAAGCCTGGAGAGATGCCGCGTGAAGATCGAGCTTGATGAAGAGAACGCCGAAGCCGCTTGGCACATCGTTCCGATGCGCTTGTCCCGCTGGCTGGCGCTGGGCGCCCTGGTTGGTGTGATCGCCGGCGCGGCGTCCGCACTCTTCCTGTTCGCGTTGCAGCTGGTCACCGATTTTCGCACGGGGCACGAGCTGATCGTCTACGGCCTGCCCGTCGCTGGGTTGCTCGTCGGCTGGGTGTACGAACGCTTTGGGCGTTCGATCGCCGGCGGTGCCAACCTGATCATCGACACGATCCACGACGATGGGCCGTGCCTGCCACTGCGCATGGCACCCATGGTCTTGATCGGGACCGTGCTCACGCACTTGTTCGGCGGCAGCGCGGGGCGCGAGGGCACCGCGGTACAAATGGGCGCGAGCCTCGCCGATACCGCGCTTCGTTACTTGAGGCTGACCGGCGCATTGAGACGACAAGTCTTGGCCGCTGGCGTGGCCGGTGGCTTCGGTTCGGTCTTCGGCACCCCGGTCGCAGGCGCGCTGTTCGGGCTCGAATTCGTGGTGCAAGGCCGCATCGAATACGCGGCGCTGCTGCCCGCGCTCAGTGCAGCCGTGATCGGTGACCTGACGACGCGCGCGTTGGGCATCAACCACAGCGTGTATCCGACGCCGAGCCCGCTCGCGCTCTCGCCGCTCTTGTTGCTCAAATGGCTGGTCTTTGCGATCGCTTTGTCGCTCGCGACGCGCGCCTTCGTGGAGCTCACGCATTTCCTCAAAGCTCAGGGGGCAAGGTGGATCCCTCGCTTACCGTTGCGCATGTTCGTCGGTGGCGTCGTGGTCGTGGCTCTGTGGCGCAGCGTCGGCACGAGCGACTACTTGGGTCTCGGTGTGCCCACGATCTTGCGCTCGTTCACCGACGCCAACCTGCCGATGTCGGCATTTGCGTTGAAAATCTTGTTCACCGCGCTGACCCTCGGCGCGGGCTTTCTCGGTGGCGAAGTGACGCCGCTATTCTTCGTGGGGGCAGCGCTGGGCAACGTGTTAGCGCGCGCTCTGGGCCTTCCGCTCGCCATGGGCGCGGGCGTCGGGCTGGCTGCAGTGTTTGCAGCCGCCGCGAAGACGCCCCTCGCGCTCTCGGTCATGGCCGTAGAGTTGCTTGGCGGCAGCCTATTTCCACACGCGGCCATCGTGTGCGCGCTGTGCTACCTGATCACGGGGCGACGCGGGATCTACTCCGCGCAGCGCGTTTCTTGAGCTATCGCAACGCGGCCGGCACGTCCGCTTGCCCGTATTGGCCGCCGCCCAAGCAAACTACGGTTCCGTCGCTCGCACGGAGCCCGCAAACAAGTCCCTTGGCCCCACGCGCCCTTGCGACTGATTTGGAACGTTCATGAGAGCCGGGCGGCACACGTTCGTCATGTGTTCTTCGTGGGCGGCACCGTCGCAAACGAAGCGGGCACCGCGGGGCGCCTTCGAAACACTGTTTCGCTGTCAAGAACCTGCTCGTCGCTCCCGGCGACATTTCTCGCGCCACCAGCGTTGCCAAAAAAGTGCGGGTTTCTAGGGGGGATCGGACGAGCAGTGCCTGAGCGGCCCAGCGGACGGTCAGACGTCAAAACGCACGCCCGAGCCTCCTAGCGCGGCGCGTTTTCGGGTATGACATCTCTCCGTTTTTTGGGCCCCTCGTGGGCCTCACGGACCAAGGAATTTCGAGAATGGCAAAAGAGACGACCGTATCCAACTTCAAGCTCAAAGGGCGCGAGATCCTCTCCTCGTACGCCAACTTCACCTTGGAGGGTGAGATCACGGCAGACGTGGAGCGCGGCAAAGAGTCGTGGACGATCACGGAGCGCAACGGCATCCCCAAGGGCACCTCCGACGGTGAGAACGAAGCCGTTTACATTCCGAACGACCAGGCCATCGAGTCGATCGAAAAGAACATCACCAAGCTCCTGCCGAAGAAGGTCACGATCAAGGAGCCGTCGGACATCCTCGAGGCCGCCGCTGAGTTCGATTTGGCCATGGTCAAGAAGGCCGGCCAGAACAAGAAGGTGTGGGGCGGCAACGCTTGCCTCGCTGCCTCGACCGCGTTCTTCCAGACTCTGCTCAAGGCCAGCGGCTTCGAAGCCTGGGAGATCTTCCTGACCAAGAAGACCAAGACCTTCTATTTCCCGAACATCGCCTTCAACATGGTCTGTGGCGGCGAGCACGTTCCGGGCACGAAGCAGGACATCCAAGAGATGTTCTTCTTCTCCATGAAGGCCAAGTCGGTCAAAGAAGTGTTCGAGGTCGGAACCAAGTTTTTCCGCCAGTTCGAGAAGAACCTGGTGCGCGACGGCCTCCCCACCGGCACCGCTAAGGAGCGCGGCTTCGTGTTCCCGGTGAAGGACAATTTCGAAGGTTTGACCCGCATCAAAGAGTGCGCGGGCCAGCTCAAATTGGCAGTCGGTGACTACGCCATCGGCACCGACAACGCCTTCAGCGAAGTGCAAAAGGGCGAGGACCTGATCAAGGAAGGCATGTACGACATGCGCTTCTCTGGCACTGGCCGCAAGACGCGCGAAGAGCTGATCGAGCTCGACGGCACGGTCGTGAACAGCGCCGACAACTTCGCCACGATGGAAGATCCGGCCTCGGAACACGACGTCGCTGGCCACAAGCTGATGAACGAAAAATACGGCGAGCGCACCCAGATCGTCTTGGACGACCTGGTCGTGACCCAGCTGCGCTTCATCATCCCGTACCTGTGCGGAAAAGAGCGTAAGCAACGCGCTGGCAACAGCGTGCTGATCAAGCTCAACCAGGCCGGTACGTTCACCGAGACGCGCTTGGCGATCGAAGTGGTGCTCGGCTTGGCCGACGCCGAGATGGTCGAAACCTTCTTGAGCTCGCGCGGCGACCTCGAGTGGATCTTGGAAGAGTGCAAGAAGGTCGGCGTCAGCAGCCTCAAAGAAGCGCTCGAAAACATCAAGTCCTACGGCTTCTCGGTGTTCATCTCGCACCGTTCGACCGAAGGCTCGAGCGAGTTCTTGCCGTACCTGCCCTTGATGTACGGTGCTCTCACCAACCGCCTGTGGTTCAAGGCCGGCGCTCCCAACGGCGAGCGCAACCTACAGAACTACAACCCGCTGCTGCGCGCCGAGGAGCAACTGCGCGAGCGCGAAATCGAGACAGCAGTCCCCGGTTTCGCCGGCCTTCCCCTCGGCGTCAAAGTCCCCGCCGCCGGCTGAGACCGCGCCGCTTGCAGTCGGAGTTCGGGAGTTTGGGCTCCCAACTCCGACCCAAGCCGGGCCCTAACGTCCCGAAGCTCGAAACGCGCGGCCACAACATGGCCGCGCGTGACTTCGGACCCACAGAACGACAGATGGCGTCACAGCCACTTCGAGGCGCGTCGCTTGGCGAGGGGATTAACCGCCGAGCCGCAGAGGCCGCAGAGATCAGAGGGAGATTTGAGGGGTTACTCAGTGCGACGATTCACGTCGATGGGACGTGGACCTGCGGCTCGCATCGATTTTGATCATGACCGCCGCGCGGAGCTATCGACACTCGCGTCGTCTATCGTCGTGTCTAAGGAGCGCTCTGGCGCGGTGAGTGCCACCCAAGATCTCCCTCAGATCTCTGCGGCTCGGCGGTTCAAAATCAGGGAGTGTCTTGAGAGCCCTTGGATTTGATGCGATTCGTACCCTAGTTGTCGTCGGCAATGAGACGGGAATAGCGCGTGCTTGTGAGGTGCGTGGCTGGGTTGGGGGCGCCCATTCTTGGGGAGCGAGGATTGGTTAGATTGGGCCGAGGTGGTCGAGGAGGAACACGGGGCGGCGTTCGGCGGTTGAGCGTTTGAGGTCGATGCGGCCGCGGATCAGGTATTCGCTGATTTCGTCGCCGACTAGGATGGATTGCGTGACCTGCCAGTAGTCGTCTTCTTTGACGATTTCGGTGTTGGTGGGGCTGCGGCCCTGCGCGTCGAGGCGAATGCTCGAGCCTTCTTCGAAGAACGGGCGCATGGCGCGTTCGATTTCCAGCGCGCCGCCCGCAAAGCCGCCGATTTCCGCGAGATCGAGCACGGTTTCGTAGTCTCGGTCTTGCAGCGCCCGCAGCACCGAGAAGAGCAGGTTGCGGATCAGTGCGGTGAATACGCGCGTGTTGCGCGTGATGTCGTCGTGCGGAAGTTCGAGCTCCAAGGTGTCGACTGCAACGTAAGCCGGGTTCTTCAGGCGCTCCCACTCGTCCAGCAAGCTCGAGTCGACGCCGCGCACCAAGGTGCCGAGCGTTTCGATCAGCTCTTCGAGCTCGGGCGTGCGCGAAAGCTCCGGGATGCTTTGAAGCAACGTTTTGTAGACTTCCGACAGGTAGCGCAAGAGCGAGCCTTCGGAGCGTGAGAGCCCGTATTCTTTGATGTAGCCGCTGAAGGACTGCAGGCTCTCGAGCATCTCGCGCGCGATCGACTTGGGTTTGAGCTCCTCGCGCGAGACCCACGGATGGTCCTTGGCGAAGGCAGCAAAGCTCTCGTTCAAGAATTCGAGATTGGGCTTCGGGTGCTCGACCTTGTCGAGTTCGATCATGCGCTCTTCGTATTCGACGCCGGCGGCCTTCAATTCGGCCACTTTCTGGCCTTTGAGCTTGTCGACCTGGGCGCGCAAGACGACCTCCGGATCTTCGACGATCGCTTCGACCAGCGTCAGGACGTCGAGGGCGTAAGTGAGGCTGTCCACCGGCAGGCGCTCGACGGCGTCCACCACGTACAGGCCAAGCGCCTGGAGTAGCGAGAAGTTCTCTTGCAGCTCTGCGTTCAGGCGGATGCCGCCGCCTTCCGCGGCGGTACGGAATTCGATCACGCCTGCTTGCCATAGCGAACGCAGCAGCTCGAGCGCATGCTTCTTGTGTTTTCGCTTTTGAGGCGTCGGCTCGAGGCTGTCCTTGACCAAGGACTTCATCGCCGAGCAACCGCCCTCGGGGCGACCGAGTACAGCGAGCAGCATGCCGTGGCTGATCTGAAAGCGCGCCACGAGGGGCTCTGGCTGCGAGCTGACCAAGCGCTCGAAGATCGCCTTGTCCCAGTGCACGTAGCCCCATTCTGGCGGCTTTTTGCGCACGAATTTCTTCTTGTTCTGGGCGTTGGCTTTGGCCTCGAGGCGCAGATTCTCGACGTTGTGTTCGGGGGCGAGCGCGACCACGTAGCCGGCTTCATCGAACCCTTTGCGACCTGCGCGTCCTGCGATCTGCTGAAAATCGCGCACCGTGAGGATGCGCACCTTTTCACCGTCGTATTTACACAGCTTGCTGAAGAGCACCGTACGGATCGGCACATTGACGCCGACGCCGAGCGTGTCGGTGCCGCAGATCAGCTTGAGCAATCCACGCTGCGCGAGCTTTTCCACGAGCAAGCGATACCTCGGGAGCAGCCCCGCGTGATGAAGGCCGATGCCGTGCCGCAGCAGCTTGAGCATCTCTTTGCCGTTCGGGCTGCGGAAGCTTTCGCCCTGGACGGCTTCTGCGATCGCTTTCTTCTCCTCTTTGCTGCAAAAATCGAGGCTGAGTAGGCTTTGCGCGGTTTCGGCCGCGCCGCGCTGCGTGAAGTTGACGATGTACACAGGCGCGCGGCCCTGAGTGATCAGCGTCTGCGTCGCTTCCTGGAGCAGTTTTTCCTGGTATTCGAAGTAGAGCGGCACGGGGCGCTCACCCGAGCGCACGGTGACGACCTCGGCGCCGGTGCGCTCGACGAGCAACTTTTCATAAGCGCTCACGTCGCCGAGCGTGGCGCTCATCAAGATGAAGCGCACCTGCGGCAAAGTCAGCAGCGGCACTTGCCAAGCCACACCGCGCTCCTTGTCCGAGATGTAGTGAAACTCGTCCATCACGACGTAGTCGACGTCGGCTTCTCCGCCATTGCGCAGCGCGATGTTGGCCAAGATTTCGGCCGTGCAGCAGATGACTGGCGCGTCACGATTCACGGTGGCGTCGCCGGTCATCATCCCGACCTGATCGGGACCGAGCTCACGACACAAGTCGAAGAATTTTTCGCTGACCAGTGCCTTGATCGGGCACGTGTAAAACGAACGCCGGCCTTCGCTGATGGCCTTGAAGTGCACGGCCGCGGCGATGAGTGATTTGCCCGAGCCCGTGGGCGTATGCACGATCACGTTGCTGTCGCTCATCACAGCCAAGACTGCTTCTTCTTGGTGCGGATAGAGCGTCAAACCGGCTTGCGCGGCATAGCGCAGGAAGCCTTCGAGGGCGGCATCGGCATCCGCGCCCGGGGGCGGCAAGCAAGCGTACAGCGGCGGAACAGCAGGCGGGGCGGACATCGCGGGCGGGGCATGTCACGGCCCGGAGCGGGCGGCTAGCGCTCTTGCGCCAGATCGGCGCGGTCCTGTGCGACGAACGAGCCGAGAGACCTCGACGATCGCCGCCATTTGCGCAAAAGTGCCCGGCGTTGTCCGTTGTTCCGCCTACCGTCCCTGCGTTTGCCGACGTCGAAGCTTGGGCGGAGTACTACGTGCGGAGCGCTGATCTGGACGTCAAATTGGCTCCGCCCACGACGCCCGCGCGCTTTCGCGAGGAGGCGACGCCGCTCCGCCTGAGCGAGCCGGGGCGACCGGCGCAATTTCGCGTGGCGCGTCGCACCGAGCGCACGCCTCGACTCGAGGCGTTGAAGGAGCCGTACTATCGCGCCCGCGCGCTGCACGCATTCTTTCACCACGAGTTGCAGGCGGCCGAGTTGATGTGTTGGGCGCTGCTCGCGTTCGCCGATGCAGAGCTGGAATTTCGCAAGGGCCTGCTCGGCATTTGCTTGGACGAGATTCGGCACATGAATTTGTACCGCGAGCACATCGAGCGCTTGGGCTGCAAAATCGGTGATTTCGGTGTGCGAGAATGGTTTTGGAAGCGTGTGCCGAGCTGCCCGAGCAAGCTCGCCTTCGTGTCAGTCATGGGTATGGGGCTCGAAGCCGCCAATCTCGAGTACGCGGGCGACTTCGCGGCGCGCTTTCGCAGTGTTGGCGACGAGCAGGGCGCGCTGATCCAGGAGCGAATCGCCAAGGAAGAGATCGCGCACGTGGCATTTGCTACGCGCTGGTTCGCGCGCTGGACCGGAGGTTGCGACTTCGACACCTGGGCAGCCGCATTGCCGCCGCCGCTTTCGCCATGGGTCATGCACGGCACGCCGCTGGCAGAGAACGCGCGCAAAAAGGCTGGAATGAGCGCCGAGTTCATTCAAGCCCTGGCCGCGTACGTGCCCGAGCCCAAGGGTCGAACGCTGCCGGAGGCTGCGAAAACCGAGCCATGAAGTTTGCGTGGGTGCTCAATCTCGACGCAGAGCTCGAGCTCTCGCGGCTGGACTTCGAGTACGTCCCGCGCGTGAAGCTGCTGCAGCAACTCGCTCTGTACGGTCAGGGCTCGCGCGCTTTGCTCGGCCCAGAAGACGCGTTGCTCGAACCCGGCGGGACCGTCCAAAGCGGCGAATTTTCGGGGCGCGCTTGGTGCCCGACTCCGCTGGCGCTGAGTCGTTTGTTGGCGGCCGGCATTCGCCCTGAACCGCACCCCGATGCGCGCGTGCTTCGGCGCGTGAATCATCGCTTGTTCGCGCACGAAGTCGGCGGCGGGCTGCCCGAACAGCGCTATTTCACCGAACGCGCTCCGCTCGAACAATTGCTGCTCCGGGCGGAACGGCCTTGGATGTTGAAGCGACCGCTCTCGTTCGCGGGCCGCGGGCAGATGCGTTTTTACGGGCCGATCAGCGACAAACAATGGTCCTGGCTCGACGTGTCGTTGGCGCGTGATGGGTTGATCGCCGAACCTCTCGTCACGCCGACGCTCGAGGTGAGCTTGCATGGCTTCGTGTGGCCCGCGGGACACTACGAATTGGGCCGAGTGTGCGTGCAGGAGGTGACCTCGCGCGGGGTGTACCGAGGCGCGCGGTTGGCGCTCCCCGGAGAGCTCGAATTGGACGAGTCCGCGCGTCTGTTCGACCGCGCGCAGTGCGTCGCCGGTAGCTTGCACGAGGCTGGCTATTTCGGTCCGTTTGGCATCGATGCTTACCGCTACCAGCTGGGTGACACGCGCGGTTTCTGTGCGCTGAGCGAAATCAACGCGCGCTACACCATGGGCTTTGCGGTCGGCTTTCCGCGGCCGACCACTGAGCTCTCGCTCTCCTAGCGAGCGAAGTGGCTGACCACCGCGAGGAGCGTGCCGAGGGCCACGAATTCGAGAAAGATCCGCGTATTCCCGGCGGTCTGTGGGCGTTGTTCGAAACCGCGTGCCAGCGCGACCAGGGCAATCAGACCCGCGAACGCCTGATCCGTCAGAAAGTACACGACCCCGAGCGCTGCCGCCGTGAGCAATCTTTCCTGATTGGAGAGGGCACGAAAGCCTCGCCCACCGTCGAGCGGTGGAATGGGCATCAAGTTGAACAGATTGATCCAAGCGCTAACGTGGGCGACCGCACTCAGCATCGGCGACTGCAATAGAGCGCCGAGCGCGAATACGAGCAGCGAGATGCCGAGACCCCAACGCGGACCGGCCAAGCCAACCTGGGCGTCCTCGATAGCATCGATCGGGTATTGATTCAGGCGAACCACTGCGCCAAGGCCCGGGATGAACATCGGCGAGCTGGCGGCGATACCCAGCCGCTTGAGCGCCACCACGTGCCCAATCTCGTGCACGTAAATACACGCGACGAGGCCAACCGCGAACTGCCAGCCCCAAAGGGTCCAATACACGCCCACCGAGAGCAGCATCGTCCACACGGTGCCGAGTTTGGTGAAGCCGAGCAGTAGCGGCTTCCAACCCGCGAGGATTAAGACCCAGAGCGTTTTGAGTTTGAACAGCGCGAACGCGAGCAGGGAGCTGAGCGCGCCAGCCCAGCGTTTCCAGCCGCTTTGCGTCGGTTCTGCGTTCTTCGCGTTGGCTGTGCTGACCGCGGGCGGTGCTCCGCTCTCGAGCTTCGTTCGCAATTCACGGATCACGTTCGTGATGTGGGTCGTTTGCTTCGATTCCGGCGGTAACAGCGGCAAGGCTTTACGCCAGTTGGCCATCGCCTCGGCGAGTTCGCCGCGAGCGCTGGCTTGCTCCGCGGCTTTCGCCAACGCTTCTAGCTCGCGCCGATGGACGAGCGCGTTGCAATTCGGGCAGAGTAGCAGCGCCGGCGCGACGACCACTCCGCAATTCGCGCACGGCGCGCCGACGTTTGCTGGTACGTGCGAACTGCCCGTTTCAATCGGTTGCATGGCCATCGAGTGCGACCGGCGGAGCCGGCGGTGCGTTCACCGAGAATGGTCCGAGCACCACGATCGGCACGGGGCGCGTGAACTTCCACGCTTCATACAGACCGATGCCGATGATGAACAGGCCGATGATGTTCTCGGTGCCCTGCAAGAACGGCGAAGCCAGCGCAATGCCCAACAGGAACACCCAAGCCCAGATGAAGCCGCCCAGCGAGGGTGGGGTCGATGGGGCGCTATCCCCCGCATGCCGCGCGGAAATGGCCTGCAGCAAATCGGGCAGACTAGCCAGTGCGATCGCTGCGTAGGTGAGCGCGACCGCCAGCACCTGGTAACGCTTTCCGCCCAGGCCGCCGGAGGCTTTGCGCACGGCCTTGCCGACTATGTAGCCCACGCCGATGGCCACGAAGCCGATCTGTACGTGGAACAACTTTTCGATCGCGATCCAGGCGACGCAACCGACCAGCGCCGCGGCGCCCCCGTAAGCGACAGCGCGCAAGAAGCTCGCGCGTGATTGGCTCGAACCGAGCTCGCGCGAGAGCGACGTGCGGCACTGCTCGCAAGCGGGGCGCGTGCTGATTTGCCAGTACTGACCGAGGAGCGGCCTTTTGCAGAACGCGCAGGCGAGCGTTGCCGGCTGCTCTCCTTCGAACTCGGCGCGCTCGAAGGAGAGCTCGTTTCCGCTTGGCGACTGCTGCTCGGTCATCGTCGAGTCACAGTAGCGTGCTCGGACTTGCGGTCAAACCGCACGTCGGGCGGCCGTTGCCATGCTAGTGTTTCGGGTCATGTGGTCGAGTCATCTGGCCAAATGCATGACGGTGAGTGTTGGGCTATTCGTTGCGCTGAGCGGCTGTCGCCGCTCGCAGCCGGGATCCAAGGCCGAACCAGAGCCCCCCGTCCGGGCATCAGCCCAAACCGAAACCAGCGCGGTCGCCGCTCCCGTGGAACCGTCGTTGAACGTGCTGATCGCCTACGGCAGCGAGAAGAAGGTCTGGCTCGAAGAACAAATTGCGACCTTCAATCGAACGTCACCCAAGCTCGCCTCCGGTCGAACCTTCACCATCACCGGCAAGGCCATGGGCTCGGGAGAGGCGATGCAGGACATCCTAGAGGGGCGGCTGCAACCGGCTGCATTCAGCCCCGCGTCGGATGCATACCTCACGCTGCTGAATGACGCTTGGCTCGCGCAGCCGGGGCATCCGCAGCCGCTCGCGGCACACGGCGAGTCGGTCGTGATTTCGCCGCTCGTGATCGCGATCTGGAAGCCAATGGCAGAAGCGCTCGGTTGGCCGAAGAAAGCGCTGGGCTGGTCGGACATCCTCAAGTTGAGTCAAAACCCGAAGGGCTGGGAGGCACTGCAGCGCCCGGAATGGGGGCGCTTCAAGCTCGGTCACACTCATCCAGAATATTCCAACTCGGGGCTGCTCTCGTTTCTCGCGGAGGCCTATGCAGGGGCGGAAAAAACTCGAGGTTTGAGCCTCGAGGATCTCGCCGCGCCGAAGACTCGCAATTTCCTGACCGGGATTGAGCGCAGCCTCGTGCACTACGGGAAATCAACCGGCTTTTTCTCGGAGAAGATGCTCTCGCGCGGGCCGTCGTACCTGTCTGCGGCCGTGTTGTACGAGAACTCAGTGGTCGAGTCGTATGCGCGAGGCAATGCGAATGGTCCGCCGCTGATCGCGATCTACCCGCGAGAGGGGACCTTTTGGTCGGACCACCCCTATGCGGTGCTGGACGCGCCTTGGGTGACCGCGGAGCAAAAGCAAGCCGCGCAGGCTTTTCTGGTCCGGATCAAAGAGCGCCCGGCGCAAGAACGCGCACTGTCGCTCGGCTTGCGTCCGGGCGATACGAGTTTGCCCATTTCCTCGCCGATCGACGCCGAACACGGCTGTGACCCGAAACAGCCGCAGACCTTGCTCACCGTTCCGCCCGCGGCGGTGTTGAAGCAGCTCCTGACCGTCTTTCGCGAAGTCAAAAAGCCGAGCGACATCACACTCGTGTTCGACAAGTCCGGCAGCATGGTCGGTCAGCCGCTGAGCGAGGCTCAGGCGGGCGCCCGCGCGTTTTTGGACTCACTCCAAAATCGTGACCAAGTGGCGATCGATTTTTTCGACTCCGAGATCTATCCCGTGATCGGGCCGCTCAACGTTGGCGAGGCAAAGGCCAACCTGGTGCAGCGCGTGGATGGCGTGGCCGCCGCGGGGGGCACGGCGCTGTACGACGCAGTTTCTGCCGCCTATCGCGAAATCCGCGCGCGCGCGGACAAAGATCCGAACCGCATTCATGCCCTGGTCGTGATGACCGACGGCAAGGACGAAAATAGCAAGCTCGAGCTGGAACAATTGAAGGCGCAGTTTCCTCGCGAGCAGCACGAGGCGAGCGTCAAAGTCTTCACTATCGCTTACGGAACGGAGGCGAGCTCGCAGAGCCTTTCCCAGATCAGCGACGCGGGTGAGGGCTCACACAGCCAAGGCACCGTGCAAAATATCGTGCAAGTGTACCGCGACATTGCGTCTTTTTTCTGAAGCAGCGCTCATGGCATTCTCGCGCGATTGGCAAAATCGACGGATCGCCCGAGGGCTGATCCAAGCCGCGACCGGCAAGTTCAACTTGGCGGCGCTGGGGGCGGGCGCGGTGGGCGCTGCGGCAACGCATTCTTGGGCGGTGTTCGCGCTCGGCGGCGCGGCGTATCTGGCGCTTGCCGCTTGGGATCTGACGACCGCGAGCTTCTGGAAGCGCGTGATTGAAGGCGACGCCAAGCGCGAATCGCTGCCTGCGTTGCGTGACGTGAAAGACACCGAAGTTCGCGCGTCCGTCGCCCGGATTCAAGCGGCGCGCCAGGCGATCGACCGCGCGCTCGCCGAAGCGCCGGAGGACGTATCACTGCACCTGAAGGCGTCCCTCGGTGGGCTGGAAGAGCTCGACGCTCGTGCAGCTCGGCTGGTCGACTTGGCCGAAGGTTTGGCCCGCCATTTGGCTGGTGTGGACGAAGGGGCACTGCGCGCGGAGGCCGCCAATCTGAGCGCAAAAAGCCAAGCAGCGACCGACTCCGAATCACAGGCGCTGTATCGCGAGGCGAGCGACGCGCGCCAAGAGCAGATCAAGGCACTCTTGGACGTGCGCCGCGCACGCGAGCGACTGCTCGCGAATTTGGCGCGCATCGTCAGCAACCTCGAGGGTGTGCCGACGCGCGTCGTGCGCATGCGCGTGCTCGACGCTGCCAGCGAGAGCGGCAGCTCCGACGATATTGGTTGGGAGATCGGCCGCATCAATGGCGAGCTGGCGGCGCTCGAGCAAACGCTCGAAGTGCTCGTGGGTGAGAGGACCGTATGAAATCGAAATTGTTGATCGTGGTGTTGTTCGTCGGCGCCGCGCTTGCCATCCTGTTCTTCAATCGCCGCGGCTCGAGCCCGAATCCGGCGCCGCTCGCGAGTGCAGAACCGCCGAGCAGCCAGCCGCCGGGGTCAGCTGCGCCTCGCGAGCTGGTCGAACTGCCATTCGTGTACAGCACCGAGAAGAAGGAATGGATTGAAGGCGCTGTCACCGAATTTGCGGCGGCTCACCCAGAGATCAAAGTTCAGCTGATCGGCAAGGGCTCACTCGAGAGCTCGGATGGCATCTTGGACGGCAGCCTCAAACCGGTGCTCTGGTCTCCAGCTGACTCACTGGTCTTGAGATTGTTCGCCGGCGATTGGCTGACCAAGAACGGGCAGGCCGCGTTCGGTGAAGGTGACGATGCGCCCGGGCCGCTGCTGCTCACGCCGCTCGTGTTCGTCGCCTGGGAGGATCGCGCGCGCGCCTTGGAAACCTTTGGTGGCGGCGCGATCACCTGGAAAACGATTCACAAAGCCGTGGCTTCGAATCAAGGCTGGCCCACGGTGAAGGGCAAGGCGGATTGGGGGTTCGTGAAGCTTGGCCACACGGATCCGACGCGGTCGAACTCGGGGCTGCAGGCGTTGGTGCTCATGGCTCTCGAGTACTACGGCCGCAACTCCGGTACGGAACTCCACGTCGAGGACGTGTTGAAGCCGGATTTTCAGAAGTTCTTGCGCGAACTCGAGGCAGGCGTGACCCGCTTCGAAAATAGCACCGGCACCTTCATGACCGACATGGTGCGTTTCGGTCCGTCCAAATACGACATCGCCGTGGTGTACGAGAGCTCTGCCATTTCGCAGCTAGCGAACGCGCAGGGGCGCTGGGGCAACCTGCGCGTCTACTACCCAAAGTTGACGTTCTGGTCGGATCACCCGCTGGGCCTCCTGCACGCCCCTTGGGTCAGCGATAAGCAACATGCGGCAGCCCTGCTGTTCGCGAGCTTCTTGCGCAGTCGTCCAATCCAAGAACGCGCACTTCGCTACGGCTTCCGCCCCGCCGAGACATCGGTTCCGCTCAAAACTGCCGACGCGCAGAACCCATTCACGCGTTTGGCCGAGTTCGGCGTTCAAACGACGGTGCCATCGGTCGCTGAACCCCCGGATGCGGCGGTGATTCGAAACCTGCTGGCGCTTTGGACGCGCACGCACCAATCGCAATGAGGATGCGCAGAGCGGATTGCGAGCGCGCCAATGCGCCTTGGCGAATGCGCGATCAATGCTTGATGTTGCGCACGTGGTTATCCACGAAATCCTTCACGGAACCGGAGAGGTCGATCGCCGCGCTAGCCGTGGCTTCGCTCAGGCTCTCGGCTTCTTGACCGAGCTTGTTCTCCAAGTTCAAGATCTTCGTCTCGAAGTCCGTCCATTTTTGGCGCGCGTCGAGATTCAACAAATGCAGATTCAAGCGCATCTGATCACGCGCGGCGGAGAGAGTCTGGAGCGGATGTGAGAGGTCGAAGGACGTTTTCATGACCGCTGATCGCTGCACGAAGCGGGCCAGGCGGTCACCACAACTGACAGCGATCCGTCGGTGCGAGCTCGCTGCCCGCGGGGCACGCGAAAGCTTCGGCGAATTCGGGGAGATTGCGCATGCTGCCGTTGACGCGGAATTTACCGGGTGCGTGCGGATCAGTGGCGATCTGCCGCGCAGCAATGCCGTCACTGGCGGTTTCGCACCATACTTGCGCGTAGGCGAGGAAGAATTGCTGTTCCGGGCTGAACTGCCCATTCGCGGAGGCGTGTGCGGCGCGCCCGCGGTACGCGGCAAAAGACACGATCAACCCGCCCAAGTCGGCGATGTTCTCGTCTAAGGTGGCCTTGCCGTCGACGTTCATTCCGGGCAGTGCCTCGTAGCCGTTGAACTGATCGACCAAGCATTGCGCTCGGTGTTCGAACTCCGCGGCCGTGTCCTCGCTCCACCAATCAACGAGCGCGCCTTGCCCGTCGTAGTGGCGGCCTCTGCTGTCGAAGGCGTGGGTGAGCTCATGCCCGACCACGCTGCCCAGCACACCGAAGTTGAACTCCGCGGGGCGCGTTTCGCGGAAAAATGGGTCCGTCAGCACGCCGACCGGAATGGTGATGTCGTTCTGGGCGTCGGTGTAGAAGGCGTTCGTGATGTCCGGTGAGACCAAGAACTGCGTGCGATCCACGTGCGTGGAGAGGGCGGCGGCCGCACTTTGGTCAGAAAAGTGTGCGAGTGCGATGCGTTGTTCGAGGTACGCTTTGCTCGCGTCGAGAGAGCGCGTGTCGTTCGGCCACTGATCGGGGTAGCCCACTTTCGGCAACAGTTGATCGAGCTTCGATTGAGCGCGAGCACGCGTTGGCTCATCCAACCAAGAGACCATTGCCAAGTTGTCGTGCATCGCGCTCTCCAGCTGAGCGACCAGCGCGCTTGCTTTGGGCCTGAGCGTGCTCGTGACGAACTGGTCCACGAAGTGGTGGGCCAAGACCCAGCCGAAGCTACTCCGCACCTCGCGAAAACAAGCGTATTCGTCGGATGGCGCCTGCTCCGCGCCGTCGACCACGCGGCGATGGAATGCGAATTCTTCCGCGATCGTCGACTTGTCGAGCGCGTCCGCATACGCCTCGAGTGTACGCCAGCTGAGGTATTGCTTGATGGTCACGAGCGGTGTCTTGGCAAAGAGCTCAGTGAGCGCCGGCAACGCCTTCGGTTCTTCCAGGTTGACGCGCTCGCCGGAGAAGCCACGCTGCGCAAAATAGTCCGACCAATCGAAGCCCACGAGCGCGGCGGTCAATCCGCTCGCATCGACGGGGTTGTATCGGCCGACGGGATCGACGTCGTCGCTACCGGCACGGGCAATCGCACGCTCGAAGTCGAAGACCGCTTGGGTATCGAGGTTGAGCGTGAAGCTGGGCACGATTGCATTGGCCAACTGCGTCATGTGAGCGCGATACGCGGCGCCGAGCTCGCTATCGTCGTACGAGCTGCGTGCGGGCAAGCTCCAGCCGGATTCGGTGAGGGACAGCGAATAGTGCGTGGGATCGCCGGCATCGATATCCAGCGCGACGCGGAACAAGGCGCGTACGCCCGAGCCGTGCAGGTCCGCGAGCAACGCGGGCAATTGCGCGAGCGAGTCGAGCGCGGCGATGTCACTGAGCGCGATTTGCAACGGCTGCGAACGGGTGCTCACAGACCCCCGCGCACGAAGGCAGCTCCCGTAGTAGCGTTGGGCGACGCGCAAGCTCGGGTCGGAGCTGCTCATCGCCTCGACCAGCGACGCGAAGTAGACGCTATTTCGCTCGTCGGCCTTGTACACGCGGCTCTCCGAGTAGCCGGGATTGGGCGGATGCTGAGCAAGCCAATTGCCGCACGCAAACTGATAGAAGTCGGTGCACGGCTCGGCGCTCGTGTCCAGGTAGCTCGCGTCATAGCTGGGCAAGGTTGGCTCGGGCGCAGGATCGCCGCCGCTACACGCGGAAAGACCGAGCAGACAGCACAGCCACAACAACCAAACTCGAGTCGACGCGTCGCTCATTGGGCTCCGAACAGGCCCTGACAATCACTGGGCGTTTGGGGAATCGTGCCGGGTTCCACATCTTCGCAGCGAATCGCCGAGATTTGATTTTGGCATGTTCGTGCGTCGCGCCAGACGCGCGTTACCTGCTCACACGGCAGGTAGACGCGAAACGCGAAGTCACACAATTCGGAGAAGTCACCGCGATCGGTCTCTCGAGCACACGAGACCGCTTTATCGCAAAAGCTAGAGACGTACTGCTCGCAGATTTCCGACGGGGTGGCCTCGTCGCTCGATGCGCAGCCGAGCGCACTACACGCGCCAAGCAGCGTGCAAGCGAGCGCCCACATTCTCGACCAGCCCCAGTGTCTTCGCGTCAAGGTACCTCGAGCGGGGAGGTAACCAGAGCGCGCTCGGCAGGTCAAACCGAGCGCGGAACTGGACAACGCCGCAGGGGGCGGACCTCGCGCATTTCACGCGAGATCCGTTGCTCCGTCACTTCACCACTACGGGCACGACTTCAGGATCTTTGATCGTGAAGCACTGGTTCGGGGGCGCGACCCAGTTGATCGCATCGTACCAGAACTGCTTGGTTTGATAGATCGTGGCTACCGAGTGGAACATGCCAGACGCGGGGATGTAGCACGGGTTGTACATGTCCTTCTGCGGGTTCGAAGGATTACCGTCCTGCTTCCACATGTTGGAGAAGGTCACCCATTCATCCCCGAAGGCGTAGATGCGGCCTTTGCCGTTCACCTCTTTGGCGACCGCGATAGGACCCTTGGAAACCGGATCCGTGGCGATCACGGTGGCGTCACTCGGAGCAACTACCTGCCAACCGATGAACGCACCGACGTAGTCGAGGCTGGCCGTCAGCTTCTCGAGGGAGCCGGTTTCGGGCGAGAACTTGATCGGGGTCGTGATGAATGGCTGGGCGTGATTGGTGGTCGTGCCCCCCGTCCAATTCATGCAGTTCTTCATGTTGTCCGTACCACCCTTGTAGTACACGGGGATCTGCTCGCCCTCTTTGGTGGCCGTTTGCGTGGAGCTGTAGCTGAGCCCCGAGAACGAGATGAGCTGACTGCTGACCGTGAACTCCGGCGCCATGCTCGAAAAGCCCGTCAGCGTGATCATGCCGCCGCCGGCTTCGACCCACTTCTGCACGGCCATCTTCTCCGCGTCATTGAACGGAGCCCAAGCGTTGATATTGGCCACCAACAGAATGTCGTATTGAGCCAAGAACGCCGCGTCGACCGTCGGCTTGGTCGGCACATTCGTGGCGGCCGCGCTGCCTTCGCTCGAGCTTGCCAGCCAGTTCGTGAACGCCGAGGTGTCCGGATCTTCCGCGGCTGAGGTGAGCGTGCCGAGCAGCGCCAACTTCAAGCAGGTGCATTTGCCGTTGTCGTCGCACGACTTTTGGCGCATTGGCACGTCGCGCTTGTCGTTCGGATCGGAGGTCGTCTCACCTCCGCTGCTACCCGGGCCGACGGCGAGCGTGTTGCCGCTACCGCCGCTGCCGAGCACTGGGCCGTTTCCGCCGCTGCCGGGCGAACGCAACGGAGGCGTATCCGACGGACTAGAACCGCACGCAACAGCGAAGGCCACGCTGGAGACCAGCGCGAGGGCGGAGGAAAAACGGAGGCTCATGACGTAATTTATCCTGAAAAAAGGCGGCGAAACAGCGATGGAACCAGTTTCGCAGATGCCACGAGCATGAAACATTTGGGGTTGCGCTGCCAGCATGGCGACAAAAAAACGAGCGAGCCTTCGTGAAAGGCAGCAAAAAATCCAATGTAGGTCTCTCTTGCCAGGTTCAGGCAAACGCCTTGCCGAATCCCGAGCGCGTCCGCCAACGTCGCAAGTTCGCTCGCATTAGAGCGTGTGGCTGATAGCAAGAGACGTCACCATCATGTCGTCGGGCGGGGCGGCGCGGTTACAAGGCACGGGCTTGCCATCGAGTTCGCATTCCCAGCCCGTAGCGGTCATGACGCGAGCGAAGCCGAATTCATAGCGGAGTGCCAAGCCAGACCAAAATTGATACTCGAATCCGGCGCTGAGCGCTCCCCATTGTGAGGTTCGATTCGAGAAGCGTACTCCGCAGGCTTCGATGCAGAAGGAGAAATCTTCGCCCTGTTGCATGATCAGGTATTCGGCGCGCAGCGTGAATGCTTTGAGGGCGTTTTCGCCTACGCCGCCCCAAACGATCGGACGCGCGCGCACGTAAGCGCTTGCCTCCGGCCCCGACCCACTCGTGCCGCCGCCGCCACCCACGGTCAAACGATCCCAAACATTCACCTCGCCGAACACCCCGAGCAGTATGTTCTGCGAATTGAAGTTCAAGTTCCCTCCGAATTGAAGCAGGCGATCGTTGAAGTGTCGTCGTTCTTCCACACTGTCGTCCCATGACGCCAGATCGCGTCCGCGAGCAAGATTGCTCGCGGACGGCCTCTCGGGCGGAATAATCGGGAGTTGTTCGTTGGCGCGTGCCTGTTTCGCGAGTCCAACCGTGAGGTAGAGGCCGAGCGCGAACAGCATTTTCCGGGGCATGGCGGCTCCTTCAGCAAGAGCCTTGCCAGCGCCATGAACCAGGTCTTCGAACTCAGGGCCGAACTAAAGAGCCGACGCGAACTCTTTGCCGAACTCCAGCGGTGTCGGGCGATGCGCGGGGTCGAGCAGAGTTGCTGCGCGCAGCAGTTTGGCGATGGCTACTGGGAACGGCTTGAGCCGCTCGGCATCCTCCAGCGGATCGCGGCGCATGTGGGCAATGATTCGATCGCGCGCGCTATCGATCTCGTCGAAGAACGCGCGACCCGTGGTCACGTTGTAGATCGTGCCCGCGAGCGAATACACGTCGGAACGCGGATCGAGTTCGACCGGATCGAGCACTTGTTCCGGCGCAATGTAGCCCGCCGTGCCCGCCACGAATCGACCGCTCGCGTCGGCCGGTACGCGGATCGCGCGTACCATGCCGAAATCGATGACGACCGCCGATAGCGGCTGCGCGCGCGCGGGATCGCGGTGCTTGTTGGGATCGAAACGCTCGCCGCCCGAAAGCGGCAAGCGCAACCAAATGTTGGCTGGCTTGATGTCACGATGGACCAGGCCCGCGCTGTGCAGCGCGGCGAGCCCCGCGCACGAATCCAGCACGACCTGGCGCAGCTCGAACAGCGACATCTGCTGAGCTGCGGCGTATTCCTTCAAATCCGCGCCGATCAGGTACTCGAGCACCAAGAAAGGCATGCCGCTCTCGACACCGCGATCGATGATGTTGGCGACGTTGGGATGATACAGCCCGGCGAGCGCCCGCGCTTCTTCCACGAATGACGCCAAGATGCCGTCGCGTTCGCTGTCGGTCGCGTTGGCCAGCGCTTCGGCCTTGGGGATCTTGAGCACGAACAGCCGATCCGCGCCGGGCTTGCGCACCAGCCACACCGAGCCGATGCCGCCTTCACCGAGCGTTTTCACGAGCTCGTAGCCGTGAATGATCTTCGGTTCTTGTTTTTTGGGTTTGGGTGGGGGCGGCGGAGTGCGGCGAATTGCCGAGCGCACCGCGCCTTCGAGCAATGCGGACGCGACCGGGCCGAGTGAGGCGAACCAAACGTCCAGCAGCGAGAGTTCGCGGGCGCGAATGGCGCGGGCCACGAGCGCCGCGATGCGCTGCGCGTTTTCGGCCGCGTTGCGCGACATCGGGACCAACGAGTGGCCTTCTTCGTCGTGAGCCCGGGCTTCGTGCAACGCTTTGACCGGATCAGCCAGCGCGCCCTGCAGTCGCTCGCCAGCGCGCACCAAATCCAGACACATGACTTCCAGATCGGGCTTGGGCCCCGCGGCGCCGTCGAACGACAAAAGCGCGTCGGACAGCCCGAGCAACGCGCGCGAGAGCTCCGTATTGAGCGCGTGCAACGACTCGAGTGCGTCCGAGGCGGCCGCACCCCACTCGCCGTCGCCACCGCCCGAAGAAACCGCAGTGCGGAGCAACTCTGCGCGCTCGCAGCAACGCGCGAGCGCGCCGTCCGCCATCATCGGCAATGCGGTCGCGAGCTGCAGCAGCATGGCCGGGCGATCGATGACCAGGGCCCACCACGCCGCGAACGGACCGAGCCACTCCACGTCATCGACTTCACCGAGCGCCGTGCCGCGCGTGGTGTCTACCAGGCGCCAGAACAAGGCGCTGAGTGCGGCCTTGAGTTGGGGCTGCAATTCGCGCGAGCCGTCGGCGAGGCCGGAGATTTTGCGCAGCCAATGACAGGTGTCGTGAGCGGTGGGACCGCGACCCGGACCGAGATCGGTGGATTCACCGCACGCGTCGAGCGCGTAACCGCCCAGGCGAATCGCCAACACTTCGAGCGGCAAATCCGCATCTGGCTCGCAGCCCTCGATTTGACGGCGCTCTTTGACCAGATCCAAGATCTCGGCTGGCGCGCGCGCCACGAGCTTCCAAGTTTCCTCGAGGTGCGGCTCTTCGATCGGTTCGCCCACGGGGCGCGTGGCGAGCATGGGCCCCCACAGGCGCAATGCGAAGGCGCGCGCGCAGCCCTCCAGGGCGTTGATCGCGGCGGCGCGCTGGCGCAAACGGCCGCCTTCTCCGAGCGCAATCCGGCGGGCTTCGCCGAACGTGGAGGCGAGCGAAGTTGCGAAGCGCGCGGCGCGTGAATCCGCTTCTTCGTCGTCGTATTGTGCGGCGACGCGCATCAAATTCTCGAGGCCCAATTCGAGATCGAGGGGGTCGCGTTCGGCGCCGTCGACCGCGTCGGTCAACGCGGTCACTTCGATCCAGCGCCGCGATTCATCCAGCGAAACTGGGCGCGCGCACCAAGCGAGCTCACGCAACGCGCGCAGCGGCGCCTCGATTTCGGGCAATCTTTGGCCGCGTCGCCAGATGACCGAGAGTCCGCGTGCCAGTGCGCGAGCCGCCACCGAGCCGCCATCGCCGGCGAGGATCCGCGCTGCCAAGCGGTCCCAGAGCGGACGGCGTTCGAAGAACAAATAGGGCGTTGCTACTGCGACCGCTCCGAGCGCCCAATCGGCTTCGCTCGGAGACTCGAGGATGGCGACCAATTGACTCGCCAGGAATTTGAGACGCGCGGCGGGCAGGGACGCGAATGCGGTCAGCGCGCGCTGCCGGAGCAGCGTCGACTCACCGAGTACCCAGTCGAGCAGCGTGCCCTCCAACTGTTCGACTTGGCCGGTGAGGCGACCGAGCGCGCGCGCCGCGTGCACCCAGACCAGCGGCTCTGGATGCAGCAAGAGCGGCTGCAGCGTCTGCAGCGCTCGGCCGACCAATTCTTGATCGGCGTGTGCAGATAGCCCACAAACGCCGATTTCCAAGCAGCGCGCGGCGAGGACGCGACCGCGCAGCGCGCCGCGCGCCGGATTGCGAATCAGCTCTTCGAAGGTATCGTTCGACGCCCATAACCAGCGACCGAACTCGGGCACCTCGCGCGCGCTGGCGCCGGCCTCCCAGATCAAAATCTCGAGTCGCGCGCGAGCCTCCGCGTTGTTCGGCAAGCGCAGCGCAGCGCCCGTTCCCAACAGTGGCGCGCACAACAGCGCATCGAGTAATGGGCCTTCGATCACGCGATCAGCGGCGACCGTAGCTACGCGCTCTTCGAAGCCAGGCACCGAGCGCGCGATGCCGAGCAGCTTTGCCAGCTCGATGTCCTTGCGCCAAGTCGAGGCGTAACACCAGAGCAAGAGCAGAGCTCCGCCCGGAGTCGCAAAGCGCTGACCGAGTGCGGCGATGTCGGCTGCGTTATGCGTTTGCAGAGGCAACTCGCGACTCAGCAAATCAGCGGCAGTACGCAGTGCCTCGGGCAGCACGATGTCGTGCTGCGTGCTTGCCGAACTGCGCAGACGAATGCGCCAGCGATCGCGGACGGCCTCTTCGAGCTCGGGTTGTCCGACGAGCGCGTTGGAGAGGGTCGAGAATGCGTCTTCTGCCGGGACCGAGAGCATGCGTAACCTCAAACGTTAACACCGTTCCCCGCGGCCGCGGGAGTGGGCAGCGGGCCGCAGCCGTTTTTCGGCTGAACTGGACCGAACTCGGCGTTTAGGGCGCTCCGGCCGGTGCCTCGAGGCAGATCGCGCCTCTCGCCCCTCTGCCCGCAGGTGCGCTTTGGAACCTGCGGCCGCGCAGTCTTCTACTCCTGCCTGTGCCCAGCGCCGCGCAGCTCACGGCGTTGGACGACGAGGCGACGATTCCGGTTCGGCTTCGTCCAACTTTTGCTCGATCTCTTTGACGTGGGCGGCGTCCATTCCGCCACGCATCTCACGCAGTGCCCGACGGGCCTCTTGGGGCCGCAACGCGCCACGCTCGAAGTCGATGCAGATGATGCACATGCCTTCGAGCGTAGCAGGCTTTGGGGGGCGTGCCGAGCTTCGACGTCGTCACGTTTGCGGCGCGTTCAGGGCGCGGCGAGTAGCGTGCCAGGAACGGGCTCACCGCTGAGCGTTTTCAGGAATTCGACCAGGTCCGCTTGCTCGGTCTCGCTCAGGCCGAGCGGGGTGAGCAACGGGTCTTTCGTGCTGCCGCTGACCGGCTCGCCACCGCCCGCGTTGTAGAAGGCGACGACCGCCGGCAAATCGGCGAGTTGCCCCGCGTGCATGTAGGGGGCCGTGTCTTTGACTTCACGCAAGCTCGCCGTGCGAAACGCAGAGTGCGTGGTTACGTCGGTCATCGGATTGGTGAGGTTGGCGAGCCGCCCGGTGTCGGTCTTGTCACTAAACACGCCGTCGATGTTGAGCGCGCTGCCTTTCAGAGCGCCGGCATCTTTGAATCGGCCGTCATCCGCGCCGAGACCGCCCAAGTTGTGGAACTGATTGTCGGAGAAGAACGGCCCGCTGTGACACGAATTGCACTTGGCCTTGCCGACGAACAAGGCAGCGCCGCGGATGGCCGATTCGGTCAGGTTTCCTGCGCCGTTTGCGACATATTGATCGAACGGCGCATTGCGGCTGACGAGCTTACGCATGTATGCCTCGAGCGCTTTGCCGTAGTTGACGATGATCTGGTTGACGGCGGCCTTGTCGGCGGTGCTCGTATCGGTGTCCCAAGTGGCGTCGCCAGGTTTGCCAGTCGCAGGGAAACGCGTGGCATCGCTCGCAGTCGCGTCCAAGGCGGCGGGGAGCGCTCCAAAGATCGCTTCGTATTGAGTCTTGTAGTTGTCGTAGATGAAGTGAGCCAGCTTCAGGCGCGTCGAGGCCATGGTCAGCGGGTTTTCTGCCACCGCCAGCGGCAGCTCCCACTGCGCGGCGAAGCGGCCGCCCCAATTGGTCCACTCGTAGAACGAGCTGTTGACCAACGCAGGCGCATTGCGCGTGTGCGTGCCCGTGCCAACGGTCACGGTGAAAGGCGCGCGTCCGTCGGACATCGCAGCACCCGAATGACAGGTCGCGCACGCCACCTTGCCGGTGTCGCCGACAATGCCGAGATCGCTCGCGACGCTCAGCGCGCCCGAGTAGCGCTTGTCGAAGAACAGCGCTTGACCGAGCGCGGCAGCGTTCGCGTCGTCCGCGTATTTGTTGGTCGGATCGGCGGGCAGAGCCGGCAAGGGTGAGAGCGCTTTCAGCTGTGGATCCACGATCCAAGTCGTGGTCGCTCCGGCTTCGCCGCCCATTCCGCCGGCAGAGTCGCCCGCCTCGCCCGAGCCAGCCTCACCAGCGCCTGCGCTGCCCGCGGCTCCTCCTTCACCGACAGTAGGCTTGCCCGCGCTGCCCGCAGCTGCGCCGCCGGCGCTTTCGCCTGCCGTACCAGATTGGCCTCCGTGGCTCGCGCCGCCTTTGCCGCCGCCTCCACCACCGTCGCTGCTGTCGCTGCCGCAGGCAGACAGTCCGCTCGCGCCGACCATCGCCACTACCGCCGAAAGTAACCCAAGGTTGATACGTCCCCGTTTTGACATGGTCGGCCCTAAGCAGTTCGTGTGCCAAGCGGGCTCAGCTGCGAAAGCGAAGCGACAATGGCGGCTTTCGCCAGCGTGGCACCGGTATGTTGTTGCTCGTTGCGCAAGCGGCTTGCGCGCATTGCGCAACGCACTTGCGCAATGCGCGTTCACCGCGCCTGGAGCTCCGCGCCACGCGCTTCGCCGTTGACAGTGAGTCGACTCGGCCTCGATACCGAGATTCCGAAAGACGACAGCCTGAATTGGTGAGTAACACCACGGGGTGATGATACCGGTGCGGAGTCGAAGCTCGGTGAGTGTGCGGCGCGCGTTCGACGGGCCGCTTCGCGTAACCCCGCGGGTTTGGCAAGGCCCTTCCTCGAGCGTGGTTCGGTTTCCGCTTGGCGACAATAGTAATCTCTTTCGCGGCGCGGAAAATCGACCGATGCGCTAGATACCGTGTTTACTGAGCCGGGTATTTCCCGAAGCCACCGTCTCGGGGTAGTCTGAGTGACGCTGATGAGGAGTCGCCGAGTCGTGATTTCGAGCGTCTGCTCGCTGCTGGTCGTGTGGTTCGCGCTGGGGAGTATTGGTTTGTTCGGCTGCGGGTCGCATCAAAACTCGCGCGCCGACGAAGCTCACGAAACCGACCCGCTTGGCGCGCAGCCCATCGAGCCATTGCCGCTGACGTCCGACTTCGACGTGGCGCGAGCGGCTTTGGGCGAAGAGCTGTTCCGCGAACCGGGGCTGTCCGGTGACGGTAAGGTCGCGTGCACGGATTGCCATCACGAAAGCCACGGTTGGGCCGACGATAGCGCGCACTCGCGGGCCCTCGATCGACCGGAATCGCCTGTCAACGTGCCGACGATGTACAACGTTCGCTACCTGTACAAGCTGGCGTGGAACGGCAAATACGAGACCCTCGAGTCACACGTCGACGCGCTGATGGTCAATCCCAAGGTGATGGCGTCGTCTTGGGAGATCGCCACCAAACACCTGGCCGAGATCCCGCGCTATCGACAGCGATTCGCCAAGGTATTTCGCGACGGGCTGACTCCGAACAACGTGCGCGAAGCAATCCTCGACTACGAGCGCTCGCTCGTTACTCCCAACGCCCCCTTCGACCGGTACTTGCGCGGCGACGCGCAGGCCGTCTCGGCCGAGGTCAAGGAAGGCTATGCCATGTTCAAGAGCTACGGCTGCTCGAGCTGTCATCAGGGCGTGGCGATTGGCGGCAACGTCTTCGAACGCTTCGGCGTGCTCCGGGATTTTTTCGCCGATCGCGGTCATTTCGACAGCGCGGATTTGGGGCGCTTCAACGTCACCCAACGCGAGCAAGATCGCTTCGTTTTCCGCGTGCCGAGCTTGCGCAACGTGGCGCTGACCGCGCCCTACTTCCACGACGGCAGCGCCGCCACCCTAGAAGACGCAGTGAAGGCGATGGCCAACTATCAACTGGGGCGAGATCTGGATGAACGTGACCGTGCCGCGCTAGTCGCGTTCTTGCGCTCGTTGACCGGTGAATACCGAGGTCAAACGCTGTGAACCCGAGCCCTGCTCTGCGCGTCGCGCTAGCGATCTTCGCGTTCGGCTTCTTGGGCCTGTTGGGGTACTCGGCCTTGCATTCGTTCGACTACGCCCAGGAAGAGGCTTACAGCCGTGATCTGCGGCGCGTCCCAGCCGTGACCGCGCAGCTCAACGAACGCGTGCTCAAATCGCGCTCGGCGCTGATGACTCAATATGATCCGTTGGTCAGCGCAGTGCGCGACCTGAGGGCGTTGCTGACGCGACTCCAGCTCGTGCCCAAGTTCTTGGGCGACGCGGCCGCATTGGACTTGCGCGCAAAACTCCAGCAGAGCGAAGTGGCGCTGCACAAGAAGGACGAGCTGGTCGAAAGCTTCAAGACGCACAACTCGGTGTTACAGAATTCACTGCACTACTTCCCGATCCTGGCGAACTCGGTCATCGACCGCGCCCGCGCAGCGCCGACTGGCGCGACCGTGGCTAGCCGGATTCAGGCACTGATCAGCGCGATCATGCTGTTTGATACTTCGGCGGATACGGAGTCGACCGCGCGGGTGCGCGCCGCTCAGTCGGATCTTTCGAACGCGCTCTCGGCCGCTCGAGAGCTCGAGCTCGGTCATGAGCTCGAACTGATTTTGGCGCACTCACGCATCATTCTGGAAAGAAAGCCAATCACCGACGCGCTGGTGCAGGAGGTCTTGTCCGTGCCGTTGCCACGCCTCGCGCTTTCGCTCGAGGAAGCTTATTCCAGGCACTATCGAGCGGCTACCAGCCGCGCGCTCCTGCTGCGGCAGATCTTGGTCGGCCTCGCGCTCGGGACGGTAGTCTTAGGCCTGACGGACGTGATTTTGCGCATGCGGCGCGCCGCGCTGGCGTTGCAAACCGCAACTGGTGAGCTACGCCAGGCCAACGCGCTGTTGGCGCGCGAGCGCGAAAAAGAACGGGAGCTCGGTGAGTTGAAGACGCGCTTCGTGTCGATGACCTCGCACGAGTTTAGAACGCCGCTCAGCGTGATCGTGTCCTCTACGGATCTGCTCGAGAACTACAGTGAACGCTGGACGCCCGAGCGACGCAAAGATCACTTGGAGCGAATCCGCGCCGCCGCGGGGACCATGGACCACTTGTTGGATGACATCTTGCTGATTGGTCGCGCGGAAGCCGGCGTGCTCCGTGCCTCGCCCACGGAGCTGAATTTGGACGAATTTTGCGGAAATTTGGTGGAGTCCTTGGAACACTCCTCCGCGCGTAGCCACGACATTCGCTATGCCTTCAGCGGCAATCCGACTGTCAGTTTGGATGAGCGTTTGCTGTCGGAGGTCGTAGGAAATCTGCTCAGTAACGCGCTCAAGTATTCGCCCCAGGGTAGCCAGGTAGATTTCGACGTCCTGGTCAGCGACGAACAGTGTAGATTCACTGTCGGAGATCGCGGAATCGGTATTCCCGAGGCGGACACTCCGCGTCTGTTCGAGAGTTTCTTTCGTGCCAGCAATGCAAACCAAATCAAAGGCAGTGGCCTCGGACTCGCCGTGGTAAAGAAGGCCGTAGAAGTGCAAAACGGAACTGTCGAGGTGGAAACTCGGCTGGGGCAGGGAACCAAATTCGTGGTCCTGGTCCCGCGCGAGCTTTCGATCTCGAGATCGAGCAGCAGCGAGCTATGAGCGGGCGAGTATTGGTCGTCGAGGACGACCCCGTGATTCGAGCCAACGTGCTCGAACTCTTGAGCGAGGAAGGCTTCGAAGGCATCTCCGCGCAAGATGGCGCGGATGGCATTGCCCTCGCCAAGGCGCGCGTGCCGGACTTGGTGGTTTGCGACATCGCGCTGCCCAAGCTCGACGGCTACGCGGTTCTACGCGCGATTCGCGAGGATCCGGCGCTTGCGTCTACGCCGTTCATCTTCCTCACCGCCAAGGCCGAACGCGCGGACGTGCGCACCGGTATGAATCTCGGCGCGGACGACTATTTGACGAAGCCGTTCACGGCGCGTGATTTGTTGGACGCGGTACGTATTCGCATGCGGCGCATCTCGGAGCTGCTCGCGCGCGGGCAAGCTGCGCTGGAGAAAGACCCTGCGGTGGGCGAGGGGGCGCGCTCACCTGCGTTGCCGCCGGGCAACGTGGTCGTGCTCGACCCGCAAATGGCTAACTTGTACGATCTGGTGGCCCGCGCGGCAGCGTCACCGATCAACGTGCTCGTGTTGGGTGAAACGGGGGTGGGTAAGGAAGTGCTGGCCCGCGCGCTGCACCAGCTCTCACCGCGCAAAGCGGGCCCATTCGTCGCCATCAATTGCGCCGCGTTGACAGAGTCGCTGCTGCAGTCCGAATTGTTCGGTCACGAAAAGGGTGCGTTCACGGGTGCGCTTTCGGCGCGTGCGGGTTTGCTCGAAGCCGCCGACGGCGGCACGCTATTTCTCGACGAAATCGGCGATCTGCCGTTGTCGATCCAGACCAAGCTCTTGCGCGTGCTGGAGGACAAGAAGGTCTTGCGCATCGGTGCGCGCAGCGAGCGCGCGGTCGATGTGCGCTTCGTGGCCGCGACCAATCGCGACATCGAGGCTGAAGCCGAGGCCGGCACGTTCCGCGAGGACCTATTTTATCGCCTCAACGGCATCAGCTTCACGATCCCGCCGCTGCGTGAGCGCCGCGCCGAAATCGCGGCATTGGGGCGAATGTTCCTCGCGCGCTACAACGCGGAGCTCGGTCGTCAAGCAGCCCTGGGCATGTCGGACGAAGTCGTGCAGCTGCTCGAAAGTTACGCCTGGCCTGGCAACGTGCGCGAGTTGAAGAACGCGATCGAACGGGCAGCCGTGCTGTGCCAGGGAGACAAGCTACGCCCCGAACACCTCCCCGCGCGCATCCTGTCCGGAAACCCCGCGCGGTCGTCCGCACCTCCCGGGCACGAGAGCAGTCGTGAGGACGTGATGGCGCGTGCGCGCAGCGAGCTCCAGGGCATCGAGCGTCAGCGTATTTTGGAGGCACTCGAACAATCCGGAGGCAACCAAACCCGAGCCGCGGAGGCGCTCGGTATTTCGCGGCGCACGCTGGTGTATCGCCTGAGTGAGCTCGGGGTGCCACGGCCGCGGAAGCGCTAGTTTTTAACGTCTGAGCTGCCGTGCTTCATTTCGCGTGAAATTCGCCGGTGTTGCCTCGGCGTTTCAGGCCGCTTGTACTAAGCTGTGCGGCCCGATGGAACCTGCGATTCAAAAACACAACGCATGCCTGACCTGCTACGGACAGGGCGAGGTCTCGAGTGACTACGGCGCGACGGCGTGTCCGGATTGCGGCGGTGCCGGCCTGCTCCCACCGCAGAACGTGCTCGCGGATTGGCGCATCAGCGCAATCGAAAAGCACTACAACGGTGACTCGTCGCAAGCCGCTCAAGACGTGAGTTGGCTGGTCTTGGAGCTGCGTCGCACGCGGCACGCCATGATGCAAATCTTGGCGCTCGCTCAAGACGCAGCGCAGGACTCTCCAGCGGCGCATCGCATTCAGTTTTTGGCGAATGACGCGCTCGGCGTGTACCGCACCGAATCGAGCGATTGAGATCGCGGGCCCTCAGCGCGCTTTGGGGGCGTGCTTCCGGCGCTCGAGCGCGCGCTCGTAGGCGCTTTGCACTTTGCGAAACTCTTCGGCGCTGCCGCCGCGGTCCGGATGCGTCTCGAGCGCGCGCACTCGGTACGCTCGTTTGATTTCGCTGAGCGTAGCGCGCGGTTCGAGGCCGAGGATCTGCCAGATCGAAGTCGCGTTGCTGTTCGCGCGGGCTCGCGGTGCTTCGTCGGTGGCACGCGCATTCGCCGCAGACGGCCACGGCTCCTTGCCGACCAGGATGTTGGACCAAGCGCGTGCCCAGCCACTCTCGAGCTCGGTGAGCTTGCAGCCTGCCGCTTTTTCCGCAGCGGCCAGCGCTTCGGCGTGGGTGCGCGCGCCACCCTCGAAGGCGTCGGGCTTGCGAAACGGCTTGCGCGTCGGTGCGCCCGTCCACCACGCCGCCCACAGGAAGCGACGACGGCGAGTCGGGGCGATCGCACAAACGGGGGCAAATAGCGCGGAACTCATCGACGAACGGTGCTCAGGCTAGCCTGTCCGCCGGTTTGACACTACTCGCTCGGGGATGCCTCCGAATGCGCCCTGGCCGAGTGACGATCTGGTTCTCGCGCGGACGCGCGCGTGGCTGACCGAAGTCGTGATTGGGCTCGAGCTGTGTCCGTTTGCAAAGCCGGTGCACGTCAAAAATCAGATCCGCTACGTCGTGAGTCCGGCCGAGTCACCCGAAGACCTCTTGCGAGATCTACTCCACGAGTTTCATGCGCTTTCAGCCGCCGACCCGGCCATCACGGACACGACGCTGCTGATCCACCCGCGCACACTCGGCGATTTTGGGGACTACAACGAGTTCTTGAGCGTCGTCGAGTTCGCGCTGCAAGATGTGGGGTTCGAAGGAGAGCTACAGGTCGCGAGCTTTCATCCCGACTATCGCTTTGAGGGCAATGCCGCGGACGACCTGGCGAACCACGTCACGCGCTCTCCCTATCCCATGCTTCACCTTCTGCGCGAAGCGAGCGTCGACCGAGCAGTATCTGCGTTCCCGGATGCCTCACGGATCGTCGACAAGAATATCGAGACTCTGCGGGCACTCGGACTCGCTGGCTGGCAGCGACTGATGGCTCGTCTACCGGAAGGTTGAACCATGCGTATTCTGGCGATTTGCGGAAGCCTGCAGGAAAAGTCGAGCAACCTGACGCTGCTCCAGCACGTGCTGGCGAGCGCCCCGCCGGGCGTCCAGATCGTGCTCTATGACGGCCTGCGCTATTTGCCGCACTTCAATCCGGACCTTGCGCGTGACGAACTCGATGAGGCGCCGAGTGCCGTCGGAGAGCTACGTCGCGCCGTCGCGGGCGCGGACGCGCTGTTGATCGCAACGCCCGAGTACGGCCACAGCTTGCCCGGATCCCTCAAGAACGCGATTGACTGGCTGATCGGCACGGGCGAACTCGAGCGCAAGTTGGTTGCGATCACGAGCGCAGTGCCGGTGCTGGAGCGCGGTAGGCTAGGCCTTGCCGCGCTTCGCACAACGCTCGGCGCAGTCAGCGCGCGCGTCGCATTCGAAGAGCCGATCGCGCGCGGTCCGAGCTTCGAGCCCGAGATCGCTAGGATGCTCGGGCTCTTGATTGCTGCAGCAAACGAACCCTAAGGGCTCACTTAGGCGGATTGCCGACTACAGTCGTGCAGCCGAACAACACTTGGAGCTTGCCGTTCTTGTCGGCCTTGACGTCGTTGCAGGCTTTGCCGCACAGGTTGATGGTCTTGCCGTCAGCCGAATACTGCCAACCGCTGCCGGCATCGCACGACGTGCCCGCGGGGTCCTGCGTCAGCGTGGTCACCGTGCCCGCGCTGTTGGTGTACGTGATGTTCACCTTGCTGGGATCCAGCGTTTGCCCCTTGGGCGGCGCGGGGATCGTGTACGTGCAATCGAGCGCGCTCGTGCTGCGAATGGTGGCGAGCGCTGCGCTCAACTGTGAAGCGGCGTTGCCTGCGGTGTCGACCAAGAAGGCCGCCTTGGTGCCGCCGTTCTCGGCGATTGAGTTCAGATTGTTGAGGCTGGGACCGACACCGAGCACGTACGTGGGGATGGGCGGAGTGCCCAAGGCTCCCTTGAGCGCAGCCGCAGCGGCGTTCTGCACCGTGTTGCTGCCGCCGCAACCATTGGGCTGGCCGTCAGTGGCGTAAACGACGGCCACGCGATGCGTTGGATTCGCCTTGGCCCAGGCGGTCGCGTGATCGATCGCGGCAGTGAGCGACGGCACCGTGGGCGTACTGCCATTCGGCATCTGCATGTCGATCGCGGTGGTGAGTGGCCCGGCAGTCATCGAGAGCGGCCCGATTTCCACGTTCGGGGTCGCGTACGACGCGGCGTTGCAGGAAGCGTTGTTGTTGCCACCCGGGCCGCCGGTGTTGCCAGCGATCGGGAAGAAGCGCATGCCAACGCCGAGGCTCTGGTTTGCGGGATCGGCAATGAAGGCCTTGAGCGCTGCGCTCACGACCGTCCAACGCGAGTCACCACTGGCGGGCGGACCGTTCACCATGTCGCAGGCCATCCCGCCGTCCGGGACCGGACAGTTCATCGAGCCGGTGATGTCGACCATGAAGTACAGGTCAACGGGGGTGGGCTCACCATCGGCCGAGCTCGTTGCACAAGCAGAGTTCGAATCGACCGTGCCGGCGCCGCCGCTTCCGTTGCCAGTGGTCGAGCCGTTGCCGGTATCGATGATGTTCCCGGTGTTCCCGGTGTTGATATTGCCGTTTGCAGCCGAACCGCCGCCGACCTTCGACTCATCGGCGTTCGAGCCACAGGCCAGCGCGACGAATGTGCCGAATACAATTGGGGCGACTTGTCCAAAGCGCATCAGAGGATCCTCCGAAGTGTAGAGCCAAGCCCGTACACCAAAATCATGCAATCAGTGCTCAACTCTTTAATAGTGACCGATCCGGAGTGAATGAGGCGACAATTCCGGAAAGTCGTTACAGTTCGCGTCCGAGCATATCTCTCCAGCCCTGCTTGTTCCGCGTTCTAGTGCTGAAATACGCGGATTTCATGAGTGATGACCGCACCTTCTCCTACTCTTAGACCCTATCAACGAGAAGCGATCGAAGCGCTACTGACAGCTCGCCGTTCGGGCGTCCGGCGGATGGTTATTTGCCTGCCGACCGGAGCAGGCAAGACGGTGATCTTTTCGCACTTGGCGCAGCTCGCGCAGCGCCAGGTCTTGGTGCTCGCGCATCGTGAGGAACTGCTCGCCCAAGCACGTGAAAAACTCCAGCACGCGCTGCAAGGCAGCGCTGTCGTCGCGCTCGAACGCGGCTCCGAGCGCGGCGCGTCGGACGCGAAGGTGCTCGTGTGTTCGATCCGCTCGCTCCACGAGCAGCGCCTAGCCGAGGTCATCCGTGGCAGAAATGTGGGGCTGGTCATTTACGACGAGTGCCACCACGCGGCCGCCGAGGACAACCTGCGCGTGCTGCGTCAAATCGGCGTGTTCGACGCCGATTGGTCGGGCACCTTGCTCGGCTTCACCGCGACGACCGCGCGCGGCGACGGCAAAGGCTTGGATGCGGTGTTCGAGCGCATCGTCTACTCGCGCACGCTCCCGGACCTGATCGAACAAGGCTACTTGTCGAAGCTGCGCGGATACCGCATCTCGACCTCGGCTGACTTGACGCGGCTTTCGACGGGTTCGGGGGGTGATTTTCGTGAGGATGAGCTGTCCTGCGCGGTCGACATCGAGGAGCGGAACGCACTGGTCGCTCGTTCGATTCAAGAGCTAGCGCGCGATCGGCGCACGATCGCCTTTTGCGTGACCGTGAACCACGCGACCAACCTGTGCCGCTCGCTGAATGTCGTCGGAGTGCCTGCGGGGATCGTGCATGGAGCCATGCCGAGCGAACGGCGAGCCCAAGCTTTGGCCGACTTTCGTGCAGGAATCACCCAAGTGCTGTGCAATGTCGCGGTGCTCACCGAGGGCTTCGACGATCCCGGTGTCTCATGCGTGGCAATGGCTCGACCCACGCGCTCGGAGGGGTTGTATGCGCAGTGTGTCGGTCGCGGGACGCGCCTGCATCCGGGCAAACAGGACTGCCTGATTTTGGATTTCGTGGATCTGTCCGAGCTCAGCCTGTGCTCGCTGCCGTCGCTGTTCGGGGTGCCGCGCGAGCTCGACTTGCAAGGGCAGGACGTGAGTGAGGCGCGGCGGATCTGGCAGCAAATCGAGTTCGATCGGCCGGGCTTCGAGTTGGAAGCCGGCGCGCTCACTTTGCCTGAAATTCAGGAGCGCGCTGCGAGCTTCAACCCGCTCACGTTGGAGGCAAACCAAGAGGTGCGCGCGATTTCGGCGAACGCTTGGTTCTCGCTCGGCCGGCACGGGCTCGGCTTGCACTTCGAACGCCGGCCGGGCGCCATCTCCGAGGTCGTGATCTTGCAGCGTGCAGCGCGAGGCAAGCGTTGGGAGGTGTGCCTCGATGGTAAGCCGAAGGACCGGTTCTCGAACATCGAGGCCGCGGTCGAGGCGGTGGACTACGAAATCTCGCGCATGGGCCCGCGCGCAGCGGCCTCTGCGCGCGAAGAGGCGAGCTGGCGTCGCGCGTCCGGTGCGGCGGCCACAGCGCCCGCGGACGCGCTGCGGTTGGCGGTGTTTCAACGAGTTTTCGGAAAATAGCACAGAAATTGGCTGAAAATTCGGGGGGCGCCGGTCGGCCTTGTTGCGAGGCGCGCCCTGTGGAAAAGGTGCCGCGCTCGGAGACCGCTCGAAATGCTCGAATCGCAAACCATCGACCGTGCGCGCATCGAAGGCGGCAGTGAGTTCGTGCTCGCGCGCCACGACCAAGAATGGATCGTGCGTGTCGACGGTTGCACGCTGATGTCGAGTCGGCTACACGATTCCGAAGAGGCGCTCGCGGAGCACGCACTCGAGCGCTGTGACGATCCGGGCACGGTGCTCGTGGGCGGGCTCGGGCTCGGCTTCACGCTGCGCGCGGTGCTCGACCGTGTCGCGCCCGACGCGCGCGTGACGGTCGCGGAGCTCGTGCCTCAACTCGTGATTTGGAACCGCACGTACCTGGCGGAGCTCAACGATCGCCCGCTGGATGATGCACGCTGCGAGGTCGTGGTTGGTGACGTGTGCGACTTGATCAAGCGTTCTTCGCGCACGTTCGACGTGATCTTGCTCGACGTGGACAATGGTCCCGTCGCGCTCTCCAGTGAGAAGAACCAGCGCTTGTATAGCGACTCGGGCGTTCGCGCTTGTCACCAAGCGTTGCGTCCGGGAGGAGTCCTCGCAGTCTGGTCGTCGGGGCCCAACGCGCGCTTCGAGCGCAGGCTCGCTTCGGCCGGCTTCGCGGTGGACGTGTTGCGCGTCGCTGCGCGCAAGGGCTCGGGCGCACGCCATGTGATCTTCATGGGCGAGCGACTGAGTCCGCGCTAAAATTTCAGGGAGAGTCGTTGCTCGCCGGGCTCGGAGCGGGCGGCGAGGCGCTCGGGGTCGGAGCCGGTTCCAGCGGCGCGGCTGGTACGACGGCTACGGTTGGGGTGCTGCCCGTCGCGTCGGACGTTGGCGCAGCAATCGTCGTGTCGGCAGGCGGATCATCCGCTGGATTGCTTGGCGCGGCATGTTTGGGACGCCGAGAAAAGCGCGGCGCGCCCGATTTCGGCGTGGCTCGCGGGGCAGTCGGGGCGTGCTTCGCTACGCTTGCGCTGGCCGGGGCGGGCGCCTCGAGCGTTGCGGCTGGAGTTGGCTCTGGTAGCAGGGGCGCGCTGTTCGGCTGCTCTGCCGATGCCGGCGGTGGTGACTCATGCTCCGCCGGTGAGCGCACCACGAACAACGTGAACGCGGCTACTGTTGCCGCCGCGCCCAACGCTCCCCACAGCACCACGCGTCGCGTGTGCTGTTGGTCCGCGCGTTGCTCGCTGGAGAGGAGCTGATCGATGTCCCCCCAGGAGCTCGGAGGACGCGCAGAGTCCGACGCCTCGGCAGTGGTCGGTGCGAGCGAGCTCTGCATCAGCGCTTGCATTGGCTCGCGCATGAGCGTCGTGACCGGTTCACTCTCTTCCGGTTCTGGGATACTCGCAGGTTCGAAGTGTGCATCGGAATCGACATACTCCGCAGAGTTAGTGTCTTCTTCCGATGCGGCCGGCTCGACCTGAATGATCACCGCCGCGGGCGAAGTCACGACCTCCTTCGGAGGTTCAACGAGCGGCGGTGGCGGACGCGAGCTCGCAGCGAGCCGCAATTGAGGAACATCCTGGACCGAGGTCCAATCGTTCATCCCATTCCGCCAGACTAAAGCGTCCTGGGACAGGCGGCCCTTGCGCAGCGCATCGATCACTTCCAGCGTCGTCATGGGCTTGACCTCGTCATCGGCGACGTTGACCAGCCACTCGCCGTGGCTGGCTCGATTCGACATCCGGTTGTCGCTGGAGGGGCCCACGCGGGGCACCATAGCCAAATCGCCGGCGGCCGCTAGAACTTGCCGAAAATTGACTGATCTCGGCCAAATCGTGGGCGACAATTGGCCCCGAGCGGCAACCTTCTCGGTTATTGTCTGCCAATGATCCTCGAAGAATCCATGGTGGAGCTCGATACGCCCAGCGGCGTGATGCGCACTCACGTATCGAAGCCGGTGGCTGCCGGTTGTCGCCCGGGCATCGTCTTGTTCTCCGAGATCTACCAGCGTACCGGACCGATCCGGCGGATGGCGGCGATGCTCGCGGGCCACGGCTTCGTGGTGCTCGTGCCCGAGATCTTCCACGAGCTCGAGCTCCCCGGCACGGTGCTCGCTTACGATCCACCCGGCACGGAGCGCGGCAATCATCACAAGGTCGCGAAAACCGTGGCCGCGTACGATGCCGATGCGCGCGCTTGCCTCGACTACTTGCAGACGCGCGACGACTGTAACGAAAAATTGCTCAGCGCGGGCGTATGCATCGGCGGACACTTGGCCTATCGCTGCGCGCTCGATCCGCGGGTGCAAGGGGCTGCCTGCTTCTACGCGACCGACTTGCACAAGGGCTCACTCGGTCTCGGCGGAGATGACTCCCTGGCGCGAACTGCTGAAATTTCAGGCGAATTGTTGATGGTTTGGGGACGCCAAGATCCGCACGTGCCGGACGAAGGCCGCGCCCTGATTCAAGCGCGGCTGACCGAAACCAGGCGTCGCTTCGAGTGGCACGAGTTCAACGCCGCGCACGCCTTCTTGCGCGATGAAGGCCCGCGCTACGATCCAGCGCTCGCGTTGCACTCGTATCGCTTGATGATCGACTTCTTTCAGCAGGTCTGAATGAGCGCGACGGTGACGTCCGGCGAGCCGCTACCGGGTTGGTACTTGGATCGCAAGGCGCTGAAAGCGTTGGGGCTCGCGCAGCGTGAGGCCTATCGCAGCGCGCGCCCCTTTGCGCACGCGGTGTTCGACGGCTTCCTCGGTGCGCCCCGCGCGCGTGAACTCGCGCAGCGCTTTCCCAGCCCCGATCACCACGGCTGGATGCGGCGCGACTATCGCGAACAATCGGCGCGCATGGGTCAACTGCAGCGCACGGGGTTCGATGGCGTCAATCCCGCTCTGCGTCATTTGCTGTCCGAGCTGTGCAGCATGGCCTTTTTGGATTTTCTCGGCGCGCTATCGGGCTGCGACGGCCTAATCGCCGATCCGCATTTCCGGGGTGCAGGCCCCTCGCTGACGCTGCCCGGTGGACACCTCGCGCTGCACGCCGACTTCAACCGCGATCGCACGCGCCACCTCGAGCGCAAGCTGACCGTCATCTACTACTTGGGTCTCGATTGGCAGCCCGAATGGGGCGGTGCGCTCGAACTCTGGAACCAAGCGCGCACGCAGTGTGAAGCGAGCCACCTGCCACTGCTCGATCGCCTGATCGTGATGGACCACGGTGACGACTACTGGCACGGCCACCCTCAACCCCTCACGTGTCCTGAAGGCCACTACCGCGCCTCAATCGCCGCCTACTACTACGTCGCGTCTCCAACCGCCGCCGAAGAAAACTCCCACGGCGCCATCTGGGCCCTCTAAACCGTCGTCCCGGCGAACAGGCGATCGAGAATTTTTTGATGGTCACGCGCCACGTCACAGCGCGTCCCAGCCTTCGGCGTCGCGAACGATGGAGAGAGGGACTCTGAACGGCAAATGAACTCGCAGAAGCATCTCATCGGCTTGTGGCGAGAGAGAGAGAAACCGCCAAGTCGCCAAGCCGCCAACTCCTCTCGACGCCCCAGAGCCCGCGGCATCCACCGGGGCTCGCTATAAATTTTGGGGGGCGCGAGACACGTCATTCTGAGTCGCATGTTCGACGGGCACGGTTGACTGAGCGACCCCAATCCCTTCTTGTTCTCCCTTGGCGACTTGGCGGTTTCAAAGTCAGGGAGCATTCAGGGTGCTCCTCGATTCGTTCTGCGCGTTCGAGCGAGTCTTGAGACGAAGCGCGCTGCGACGGGAACAGTGCGCGCTTCGAGGTGCGTTGCTGGGTTGCGAGCGCCTACTCTCGAAACTTCTCGAAACTCGAAGTGCGTACTGCGTGTCTTCATTCCTGCCACGCCCTGGGCGCGTGGGCGGCGCGTGTTTTGCAAGCGGTGGGGCATGACGATATCCATCACCGGTTTGATTATTTTGCTGATTGTTGCCGGCATTTGCGGCGGAATTGGGCGCGCCATCGGCGGTGGGACCGGGGGCGGGTTTTTTGTGTCGATCGCGGTCGGGTTCGTGGGCGCTTTGTTGGGCACTTTCGTGGCCAATCAGTTCCATTTGCCCGAGCTGCTGATGGTCACGATCGACAATCATCCGTTCCCGATCTTGTGGTCGATCATCGGCGCGGCGCTGTTCGTGGCGCTGGTGCATCTTGTCTCGGGCGGGGCGGCAGGCCGCACTTGGCGTTACCGTTGAGCGAGCAAGAGCCTATTGGGTTAGGCCCTTGGCGACTTGCGTCTCGATCCGCCACGGTTGATCCCTGGGACCGGCTTGCCAGTTATCGTGGCGCCCGTCCCAGTAGATCACCTTCACATCGATCGGATCGACGGCATCGAGCGTGTTGAGGTTGATCGAGACGAAGTCGCCGCCCAGTTCGGCGAGGTGTCCCGCGCCGTAGCAGTGGACGCCGCAGTGTTTGCAAAACGCGCGGTGTGAAATGCTGTGACCCCAGATGTACTTGCTGATGCTGTCCTCGCCCGAGAGCAGCTTGAAAGCGTCCGGCTTCACCATGCTGCCGAGCTGGCTTACCTTGTTGCAGATGGAGCAGTTGCAACGAGTGCCTTGGCTCGCGTCGAGCGTCACCTGGTAGCGGATAGCGCCACAGTGGCAACCGCCGGTGTGAAGTTTCAGGCCGGGAGAGGTTTGGTTGGCGTTCTTGTCGGTCATGGTTCGAGCTCCTGTTTTGGGGTTGTTCCTCAGCGACAAAAGCAGTGTCTCAGACCCAAATGACAGCATTATGTCAGTTATTGTCTGCTCGCTCGAGAGTGGGGCAAAACCCGGGCTTTGACGGCTGGCCCCTCCCGCTTTATCGAGCCTCGTGACCCTTTCAGACGCTCAGCGCGCCGTTCACGCGGTGTTTCGAATGGAGTCGCCGCGGCTGATCGCTGGTTTGACACGTCTCGTGCGAGACGTCGGCTTGGCGGAGGAGTTGGCGCAGGACGCGCTCGTGGTCGCGCTCGAGCGCTGGCCCGAGTCGGGTGTGCCGGACAATCCCGGAGCGTGGCTGATGGCGACGGCCAAGCGGCGTGCGATCGACGAGCTGCGGCGAGGCAAGCGCTGGCAACGCAAGCAAGACGCCATCACCCACGAGATCGAAGCGCGCGCCGAGTTCAGCGCCAAAGACCTGGACGCCGCGCTCGACGACGACGTAGGCGACGATCTATTGCGGCTGGTGTTCACGTCGTGTCACCCGATCTTGTCCACGGAGGCGCGCGTCGCGCTCACGTTGCGTCTGCTCGGTGGGCTCACGACCGAAGAGATCGCGCGCGCATTCTTGGTGCCCGAGCCGACGATCGCGCAGCGCATCGTGCGCGCCAAGCAGAAGCTTGCGGAATCCAATGTGCCGTTCGAAGTGCCGCGCGGGCCGGAGCTCGCTGCGCGCTTGGCTTCGGTGCTCGAGGTCGTTTACCTGATCTTCAACGAAGGCTACTCGGCGACCGCCGGTGAAGATTGGATGCGTCCGGGGCTGTGTGACGACGCGCTGCGTTTGGGCCGAATTTTGGCTCAACTCGCGCCGAGCGAGGCGGAGGTTCACGGGCTCGTGGCGATCATGGAAATCCAGGCGTCGCGCTCCGCTGCCCGCACGGGACCCAATGGCGAGCCGATTCTGCTGCTCGATCAAAACCGAGCGCGCTGGGATCAAATGTTGATTCGTCGAGGGCTAGCGGCGCTCGAGCGCGCCGAGGCGCTGGGCGGCGCGAACGGCTCGTACGCCTTGCAAGCGGCGATCGCGGCTTGCCACGCGCGCGCGAGTCGAGCAGAAGACACCGACTGGTCGCGGATCGCGACGCTCTACGCAGCGCTCGCGGAGATCACTCCTTCACCCGTCGTGGAGCTGAACCGCGCGGTGGCGGTATCGATGGCCGAGGGGCCCGCGGCGGGCCTGGCCATCATCGACGCGCTGATGACCGAACCGTCGTTGCGCTCGTACCACCTGTTGCCGAGTGTGCGTGGCGATCTCTTGCAGAAGCTGGGACGCCTGGCAGAAGCGCGCGCAGAGTTCGAGCGCGCTGCCTCGCTGACGCGCAACGCGCGTGAACGCGCGCTGCTCAGCGAGCGCGCGCTGGCTTGCGGTCCGCGTGGGTCATGAGCAACGCCCGCCCTAACTCATGAATATCGTTAGCGGGTTCGACGGTTGCCTGCGCGGGGTTCTGAGCGCGGCCCGGGCCTGATAAAGCGTTGGGCCCCATGGAAAACAGTGCGCTTCGAGCCCGCTTCGACGGATACGATCGCGATGCTGACGGACGGCTCGAGCTGAGCGAATTCGCGGCGCTGCTCGACACGCTCGGCCTTGGCTACGAGGACGCGCAAGTGCGCTCGGCGTTCGAGTCGTTGGATGCGGACCACAACGGGCAGATCGACTACGCCGAATTCTGCGAGTGGTGGGTCGGGCGCTAAGAAATTTTTTGCGAGTGCAGACAAAGCAACGCCGCGCCGTCGAACGAGTCGACGACGCGGCGCTGGGGTCACGTTAAGGTCGAATTCAGTTGCGGATCAGGTCGAGCTCACCGCGGCCGAGCTGGCTGAGGCGTGAGCAGCGATGTCTTCCTGCTCCAAGTGACCGTAGGTGTGTTCGTTGGTGTGGTAGCCCTGCTCGCCGTGGTCCGAGAGGTCGAGGCCGAGCACTTCGTCTTCCTCGTTCGGGCGGAGGCCGATGGTGAACTTGAGCGCGTAGCCGATGGCGACCGTCGCGACGACCGCGAGGACGATCGTGAAGCCCATGGCCTTGAGCTGCTCGAGCCAGAGGCCGTTGCCCACGAGGTCTTTGAGGTTGGTGTTGAGGTTCGGGTTCATGCCGGCGTCCGCGAGGAAACCAGTGACCAGCGCACCGATCGTGCCGCCCACGGCGTGCACGCCGAAGGTGTCGAGCGCGTCGTCGTAGCCGAGCATTTGCTTGAGCTTGGTGCAGGCGAGGAACGGGACGATGCCCGCGATCACGCCGATGATGATGGCGCCCACGGGGGTGACGAAACCCGCAGCCGGCGTAATCACGACCAAGCCGCCGACCGCACCGGAGCAGAAACCGAGCACCGTGGGCTTACCGCGGGTGATCCATTCAGCCGCCGGCCAAGCCGCACAAGCAACCGCAGTGGCGATGGTCGTGGTCATGAACGCGTTGGCTGCGATGGCGTCGGCAGCGACGGCGCTACCGGCGTTGAAGCCGTACCAGCCGACCCACAGCATGCCCGTACCGACCATGGTCAAGACCAAGCTATGCGGGGCAAAGCTCTCTTTGCCGAAGCCCTTGCGCTTGCCGACAATCAAAGCCAGCACGATGGCGGACCAACCAGAGGACATGTGCACCACGGTGCCGCCCGCGAAGTCGATCGCCTTGATGCCTGCTTTGGCGTTCCACACGCCGTTCATGAAGCCGTCCACGCCCCAGACCATGTGCGCGAGCGGGAAGTAAACGACGAACATCCAGATCGCCATGAACAGCATCAAGGCGCTGTATTTCATGCGTTCGGCGATGGCGCCCACGATCAGCGCCGGGGTGATGATCGCGAACATCAGCTGGTACATCGAGAACACGTTCTGCGAGACCCAAGCGGCGTAGTCACCGTTGGGCATGGCATCCACGCCTGCGAGCATCGCGAACTTGGTGCCGCCGAAGAACGGGTTACCCGGGGCGAAGCACAAGCTGTAGCCGATCACGACCCACAGGATCGTGACCATGCCGGCGGAGCCCAAACACTGCGCCATGACGGACAGCACGTTCTTGGTGCGCACCAAGCCGCCGTAGAACAAGGCCAAGCCGGGCAAGGTCATGAACAAGACCAGCGCCGCCGAAACCATCATCCAAGCGTTGTGACCGGGACCAGCGCCCGCCACTTTGGACTCCTTCGAGACGCGCGCGCCGTTGTTGACGTACGCTTCGAGATCACCGAGCCGCTCTTCGATCGCCTTGGCGTCGAGTGCTGGCGCGGCGGCGGGAGCTGCTGCAGCAGCGACTGCAACCGGGGCCGCGGCTGCGGCGGGAGCAGCCGTTTCAGCGGGGGCCGCTGCGGGCGCGGCAGCTGCTGCGGGCTCGCCACTCTGCGCGAAAGAGACGCTCGGCAGGGCCGCTGTGAGCACAGCGAGCACCGCGAGCGCCAGCAAAAATGTGCTTTTTGCGAAACGCGTCCTGGCGCACACTGTGAAAGATTTTATGAACTTGCTCAGCATCACTGGTCTCCTTGGGGATGACGGCCCACCAGCAGCTAGGTACCGAGGAACTGGGTGTGGCTCTGTTTCGTGTTTCGGGCCCTGACATCGCCAGGGCATCAAAAGTCACATATGAGCAACTAATCCGAAATTGACGAAAAATTAATTCCGTCCACACTGATTTTACGAATGGCCTTAAATTTGGCGGCTTTCACTCGGGCGACCCGCGGCTATGGGCTGGCGGTTGGCTGCGTGGTTTTGAGCATCCTCGGTGCTCACCTGGTCCAGCCGTATGGCCACCTCGCCGATTTGGCGATGATTCACCTGCTCGGAATCGTCTTCCTATCGCTCCGATCGAGCGTTCGAGCCTCAATCGCGGCCAGCATCGTCAGCATCTTCGCGTTCGACTTTTTCTTCATTTCGCCGAAGTACGAGCTGGCTTGGTCGGACGCTGAAAGCATCGTCACGTTCGTTGCGATGGTCGTGGTCGCCGCTGTGGTGAGCAAGCTCAGTGAAAATTTACGACATCAAGAGCAGGCCGCGCGGGCGACCGCCGCGCGCACGCAAGCGTTGTATGAATTAAATGTCGAGCTCTCGAGCTCGCGCGACGCGGAGGAGCTTTCGGCCGTAACGGCGCGTCATCTGGGCAAGCTGTTCGGCGCGCCCGTGACCGTGCTGCTTCAGACCCCTGAGGGCACTCTCGAGCCCGCCGAGACATCGCGCGATCGCACCCTCTCTCTCAGCGCATGGGTACGGCGCGAGTTCGTGAAACAGAGCGCTCCTTCCGGCACCGCGATTTGGGTGCCAATAGTAGGGGCGCATTCGTCGCTCGGTGCGGTCGGGCTCAGGCCTAAAATCGCCTTCGAGCAAGACTCGGAGCAGGGGTTCTTGCTCTCGGCCTGCGTGAATCAGCTGGCGACGGCGCTGGAGCGCGTGCAATTGGCAGGAGCCGTGCGCCGCACGCAGTTGGAGGCTGAAGGCGAGCGCTTGCGCAGCTCACTCTTGAGCGCCGTCTCTCACGATCTCAAAACGCCGTTAGCGACCATGATCGCCGCGGGCGCCGCGTTGATCGGCCGTACCGGTGAAATAGAACCCAAAGCCGCGGATGACGTGTTGCGCTCGTTGGTCAGTGAAGGTGAGCGATTGAGCCGGCTCATCCACAATTTGCTCTCGGTCAGCCGCTTGGAGTCCGCAAGCGTCGAGCTTCGTCGCACGCCCGAATCGGTGGACGACATCGTGCTTTCTGCGGTGGAGCGCTTCAATGATCGCACTCGGAAGAATGCGATCGTCAGCGAAATAGACCCTGATCTGCCGTTGATTTCGGCGGAACCCGTGCTGCTCGAGCAAGTGCTGGTCAATCTGCTCGAGAACGCGACGCGCTATTGCGGCTCGGATTCGTCGATCTCAGTGCATGCGCGCGCGGCCGGGAGCTCGGTGCTCGTTCAAGTCGAGGATAATGGGCCGGGAATCGCCGAGCACGAGCGCGAAAAGGTGTTCGAAAAATTCTACCGCGGCCAACACTCCGTGAAGAGTGACGGTGGCGTGGGCCTCGGGCTGACCATCTGCCGCTCGATCATTCGCGCCCACGGCGGCAAAATCGGCGTGCGGGAGCGGGCAGGCGGGGGTACGCTCGTCGAGTTCACCGTTCCGTTTGCCGCTGCCCGAGAGCAGCTCTCCAGAGAGGCTTCGCTCGACTCATGAATCGATCACTCCTGCTGGTAGTGGAAGACGACCCCGAAATGCGCAGTGTGGTCTCGTTCACATTACGCAATTACGGTTATGACGTGCGTGAGGCGGCCACTGGCGCCGAGGCGCTCAGCCAAATCCAAACGCGCACGCCGGATGCGATGGTCTTGGACTTGGGCTTGCCCGATATCGACGGCTTCGTGGTCACGGCATGCGTGCGTCAGGAGCACGAGTTCCCGATCATCGTGCTTTCGGCTCGTGGGGAAGAGCAGCACCAAGTGCGCGCGCTCGACAGCGGCGCCAATGACTACGTGACCAAGCCGTTTCGCGAGGGCGAGCTGATGGCGCGCATTCGCGCAGCGCTCCGGCGCCCCGTGCCCGTCGCGGAGCGGCGCGATCTCAACGTCGGCGATCTGCGTATCGATTCCACGCAGCGGCGCGTGTTCGTTCGCGGCAAAGAGGTGACTCTCACGCGCACCGAGTTCGATTTGCTCGATACCTTGGCGCGCAACGCGGACCGCGTGGTCACGCATCGGCAAATTCTGCGCGCCGTATGGGGCGCCGAGCACGTCGACGAAGTGCATTACCTGCGCGTGTACATCAAGCTCTTGCGCACCAAGATCGAGCAGGACCCCGCGCGTCCGACGCGCATCCTGACTACGCTGGGTGTGGGCTATCGTCTGGTCAGTTCGGAATCGGTTAGCTGACGGTCGGCGGTATCGTCGTTACTGGCGCGCCGAGCTCCGCGAGCCGACGCGCCAGAAACCGCGATTCTGAAGCGTTTTGCGAGAGTTCGAGCGCCCGCTGATAGCTGGCGATCGCGTGCGCTCGTCGGTCGAGATGGCGCAGTAGGTCGGCGCGGGCGGCGTGCCATAAGTGGTAGCCGGAAAGGTCCTGCTCCAGCGCATTGACCAACTCGAGCCCGGCGGCGTAGCCCTCGGACATGGCTACCGCAACGGCCCGGTTCAGAGCCACCACCGGCGAGGGATAGAGCTCCAGCAAGCGCGCATAGAGGCCAGCGATCTGCGCCCAATCAGTCGCCTCGGCGCTCGGGGATTCCGCATGCACCGCCGCGATCGCGGCCTCGAGCGCGTACGTGCCGGGCCGGGCGCGTGCCAGCGCGGCACGCACCAGCGCGCAGCCTTCCTCGATCTCGGAGCGATCCCAACGGTTGCGATCCTGCTCTTCCAGCAACACCAGCTCGCCGTCCTCCGCGACGCGCGTTTCCCGACGTGCGTCGTGGAGCAGCATTAGCGCCAAGAGCGAGTCGACCTCTGGTGGGACGCTGCCGAGGCGTGCGTGCAAGAGCGCGCGCAGCAAGCGCGAAAGGTCGATGGCTTCGTTCGAGAGCCCGCGTCGCAACAGCTCTTTGCCTTGCGCGGCCGCGTAGCCTTCGTTGAAAATCAGGTACAAAACCGACATCACCGCGGACAAGCGCTCGGGCAGATCCGCGGCTTCGGGGATGGCGTACGGGATCGCGGCTTCGCGGATCTTACCTTTGGCGCGCACGAGTCGCTGCGCCATCGTGCTCGTGGGCACCAAGAAAGCGTGCGCGATCTCCTCCGTGGTCAACCCGCCGAGGGTTCGCAGTGTCAACGCGACGCGCGCTTCCTCGGCGAGCGCAGGATGACAACAAGTGAAGATCAGACGCAGCCGTTCGTCAGGAACGGCGTCGTCCGGTTCGGTCGATTGCAGATGCCGCTCATCGAACGGCGCAAGCTCGGCGAGCAGCACCTGTGAGCGCGCGCGATGACGAATGCGATCGATCGCCCGATGCCGCGCGGTACCGTAGAGCCAAGCCACCGGGTTGTTCGGTGGTGCCTCGGCCCAATCGACCACTGCCGCCGAGAACGCTTCTTGCAGCGCCTCTTCGGCGATGTCGAAGTCGCCGAAGGCGCGAATCAACGACGAGAGTAGGTGGCCCCACTCCGCGCGGCATAGGCGATCGAGGTTGATCACGAGAAGATCATCAACGGACGCACCTCGATCGAGCCGTAGCGGGCACCCGGGATTTTGGCGGCCATGTTCAGGGCCTCGTCGAGATCCGCCGCCTCCACCAAGTAGTAACCTCCGAGCTGCTCCTTGGTCTCGGCGAACGGGCCGTCAGTGGTGATGCGCTTGCCGTCGCGCACGCGCACGGTGGTCGCCGTGGAGGTCGGCTTGAGCGCGTTTCCGCCCACGATTTGCGCGGCGAACTCTTTGCCAAACGCGCCATATTCGGCGGTCTCCGCGGGATTGTAGCCATTTTCCCAGCGTTTCTCGGCTTCGTAGATCAAAAGTAGGTATTTCATGGTGCATTCCTTGGGCGAGTGACCCGGGGAAAGGCCTCGGGGCGTTCGGTTCGTTTCAAGGCGAATCAGCCACGGCGCGATCGACAACGCAGAACGATTTTTTCTACTTTCGGGCTTCGATGGGCAGAAAGGTACGCTTGTGCACGTCGAGCCGCGTCAGGATGGTCCTTTCGTCGGTCGCGCTCGTCAGCTCACGCGGACCAGTGCTAACCCTGATGCATGGCCGAAACCATCGTTATCTGTGGGCATGGGGTAGGGATCTCGGACGCAGTTGCGCGTCGCTTCGCCAAGGAGGGGTATCGCGTCGCGATCGTCGCGCGCAACGCCGAGCGGCTGAATGCTGCGGCGCAAAAGCTGAGCGCTGAAAAGGTTGACGTGAAGGCGTTCGCCTGTGACGTCGGTGACGTCGACGCCGTGAAGAAGCTGATCGCCGATGTGCGCAGCAGTCTCGGCCCAATCAAAGTGTTGCACTGGAACGCCTATACGGGCGGCGCGGGTGACCTCAAGACTGCGCCCGCTGACGAACTGCGCACGGTTCTGAACGTGACCGTGCATGGCCTCGTCGCCGCAGCGCAAGCTGCGTTGCCAGACCTCAAAGAGCAGCAAGGGGCGCTGCTCGTAACGGGCGGAGGGTTTGCGTTTTACGACCCAGCCGTGGATGCAGCCGCAACTCAATGGGGTGCGCAAGGCCTCGCGATCGGCAAGGCCGCGCAGCACAAGACCGTGGGGCTGCTGAGCAAGAGCTTGCAACCCGAGGGAGTGTACGTGGGCGAAGTCGTGGTCACCGGCCTCGTGAAGGGCACCGCGTTCGATTCGGGGAATGCGACCCTCGAAGCGTCGACGATCGCCGAGAAGTTTTGGGAGCTGTATCGCGCGCGCAGTGTGCTCTCCGTGACGATTTGAGCCGTTGAGCGGTTGCGCCGTGGCGCAGTAAGGTCGACGTGGCGGTCGAGCTTTTGAGACTGACGCGCGGCGCCTTCGGCGCGCGGTGGGAGATTCCCGCTTTCGCACGCTCGGACGATGGCGCTTGGCCGCCCTCGCTGCGCCCATGGAAAGCATGCGCCTGTTCGGTCAGCTCTTTGTAGGTCTCCATCTCGTTCGCTGATCGTGATCTGGTCTTCCAAGACTTCCAGGTCGTTTTAGTTCCGGGCGTTCGGCTGTTGATGCCTCCCGCGCGCCCGGCGCGAGCGTGCGACGCCTTCGGCGTGCACCCGAATTTGTGAGCAGCGTCGCTTTACTCCGCTCAGCGCTGACGCGGGAAGAAAATCGCGCGCGTAGCACCTGCGTCAGCGCCGGCGGAGCAATGCGACGCGCCGCACAAACTCTGGTGCGCGCACACGCGTACGCGGCGCCACACCCCTCAGTGCCTGCAGGGAAACGAGACCACGCCTAAGTCTCAGCAGACAGGACCACAACCCGCAACCGAGACCGAGCGGAGTAACACGACGCTGCCCACAAATTCGGGTGCGCGCCGAAGGCGCAGCACGCTTCGCGCCGGGCGCGCGGGAAGGGGCACAGCCGAATGCCCGGAAATACGTCGAGGTCAGCCGACTTTGGCAGGATCAGATCGCGATCAGCCAATGAGATGGAGACCTACGAGAACTGACCGGCGCATACTTTCCCTCAGCTTCAGCGCGGGCGGCCAGGCGCCATCGTCCGAGCGTGCGAAAGCGGGGTCTCCCGTCGCGCGCCGAAGGCGCCGCGCGTCAGTCTCGACGCTGTCAGCGCGAGATGACCTGCACCCATAGTCGCTGCCAGCCACAGCGGCTCGCTCGGCGGGGCGGAATGGCACCCGCACGTTCGCCTCAGCGCTGCGTTTTCACGCGATTTTCCCGCATGGAACAGGCGCGGCCCCGGACTTGCTTAGCGAGTGCCATTAGCCATGAATCGCCTGATCACTCGTTCGCTTGGGCTTGCGACTTTTTTAATTGGCTCGTTCTTCGTGGGGGCTGCTGCGGCAGAAGAGCCGCTGACGACGCCATCACTCGACACGAAGGGTAAGCCGCTGAATCCGCCAGCGCCTACTGTTGGCGCGACCCCCAAGCTGGGGGGCTTGAGCGCATTCGGCGGCGTGATGATCGTAGATATGGGGCCCGTCAACGATCGGCTGCAGGAACAGCGCGCGCTCTACCCTTCCGACGTGCCCGTGGTGTTCCCACTCTTGGGCGGTCAAGGCTTCGGCTTGTTCAGTCACTTCTTGATCGGTGGCTCCGGCGCGGGCCTGCTCTCGCGCAGCGTGGACGCGGCCAATGATCGCAAGGTCAGCGCCAGTGGCGCGTGGGGAACCTTCGACTTTGGGTACCAGCTCTTGCGCGTAAATGGCTTTCTGATAGCGCCAGTGATTTCGCTCGGCGGATACGCGATGCACGTGAGCATTGCACCCAAAGGTTCGGTCGACTTCGACGAGGCGCTGGCCAACCCCGAGCGCAGTCTGAACCTCAGTAACAATGGCTTTTTGACCGGCTTTTCGGTGCTCGCCAAAACCATCGTGGTCGGCAAGACCGCGGCGCAAGCTCCGAACGCTCGGACCGGCTATTCGCTCGGACTGCGCTTGGGCGCGCTATACGGCTTTCCGATCCACGGCTGGCGCGCGAATGGCGCGGACGTGACCGGCGATCCGCCGTTTGGACTGCGCGGCGGTTACGCCGCGCTTTCACTCGGTGCGGGCAGCTGGTGATCCGACGTTGCTCAAACCTCGAATAGCCCAGCGGCGCCCATGCCACCGCCGATGCACATCGAAACGATGCCCAAGCGGCCGCCACGACGACGCAGTTCGTGAAGCAGCGTCGCGGTGAGCTTGGCTCCGGTGCATCCGAGCGGATGCCCGAGCGCAATCGCGCCGCCGTTCACGTTCAACTTGTCGTCCGGGACGCCGAGTTCGCGGCCGCAATACACGGCTTGCGCCGCGAAGGCCTCGTTGATCTCGAACAGATCGATGTCCGCGATGCTGAGCCCGGTTTGAGCGAGCAGCTTGCGAATCGCCGGCACCGGGCCGATGCCCATGATGTCCGGATCGACGCCCGCGAGCGCGAACCCGCGAATGTGCCCGAGCGCTTTCACTCCCAGCTCATTGGCTTTGCGATCCGAGAGCAGCACGGCTGCGGCCGCGCCGTCATTGGTCGGCGAGCTATTGCCGGCGGTCACCGAGCCGTCTTGCTTGAATACCGGCTTGAGCTTGCCGAGCACTTCGAGTGTCGTACCGGGACGCGGACACTCGTCGATCTTGAAGTCGAGCTCTGACGGGGCGGCGCCTTCCAGAACGCGCGCTTTGACCGGCACGATCTCGTCGTTGAAGCGACCAGCGGCGATGGCCGCGAGCGCGCGCTCGTGCGAGCGCACGGCAAAGGCGTCTTGCGCCGCGCGGCTCACGTCGAAGCGCTGAGCAACGCGCTCCGCGGTGTGCCCCATGGCGATATATGCCTCCGGGTATTCATCCATCAGCTTCGGGTTGAGGCTGACCTTGTTGCCGCTCATCGGCACCATGGACATCGATTCCACGCCGCCGGCGACCGACACCTCGGTCAGCCCAGCTTGCACGCTCATTGCGGCGTGGGCGATCGCTTGCAGACCGCTGGAACAGAAGCGGTTGATCGTCTCGGCTGGCACGGTGTTCGGCCATTTTGCCAAAAACACCGCGTTTCTCGCGATGTTGAGGCCTTGCTCGGCCTCTGGCATGGCGCAGCCGAGGATCACGTCATCCACGTCTTCCGCTTTCAGGCCCGGCACGCGCGCGAGCGCGGCGACCATCGCGGTTGCGGCCAAGTCTTCCGGGCGCGTGCTGCGCAGCGTGCCTTTGAGCGCGCGCCCCACGGGAGTGCGCACGGCAGAAGCAATGATCACGTTGAGGGGGAATGCCATTTTCTTACCTCTAGTTCTCGCTAGTTTCGCAGCGGCTTGTTGTTCATCAACATGAACTGCACGCGCTCTTGGCTCTTCTGCTCGCCACACAGCGAGAGGAATGCTTCACGTTCCAGATCCAGGAAATGCTGCTCCGGCAAGAGCGTGCCGGCAGCGACGGGGCCACCGCACAGGATGTGAGCCACCTTGTTGGCGATCAGCGCGTCGTGCGCTGAGGCGAAGCCGCCTTCGACCATTGCCCAAATGCGCGCGCCGATGGTCTTCTCAGCGTCGTAGCCGGCGGCGGGCAGGAGTGGCGGCAAAGGCGGCCGGTAACCTGCGCCTGCCAAACCCAATGCCCGTTGCTTCGCCTCGAACAAGAGGCGCGCCGGATTCAGCGAAATGCCGTCGGATTGCCGCAGATATTTCAGTTGTTTGGCTTCTTCGGCGCTCGTTGCGACCTTGGCCATAGCAATGTTGAGCGAAGCTTGGCCAATGAACGGCAGCAGATCGACGCCGCTCACGCCAGCTAGATCAGTAGTGTAACGCTCGACCATGCGCAGGCAACCCCCGCCTGCAGGCACCAAGCCCACTCCCACTTCGACAAGACCCATGTACGTCTCGGCGTGCGCCTGACAGGCATCCGCAGCCATGGCCACCTCGGCGCCTCCGCCGAGCGTGTATTGGAACGGCGCCGCAACGACCGGTACCTTGGCGTAACGCAAGCGCTGCATCGCAGCCTGCAGGCTCGTGACTACGGCTTCGATCTGGCCCCAGGCCTTTTGCTGCGCGGCCATGGCGATCAGCATCAAGTTCGCGCCTGCACAGAAGTGCTCGCCGGAGTTGCCGATGACCACGGCTTGAAAGCTCTGTTCCGCGACGCTCGCCGCTTCGCCGAGCATGGCGATCACGTCATTGTCGAGCGTGTTCAGCTTGGTGTGGAATTCCACGCACAACACGCCGTCGCCCAAATCCACGAGCGACGCGCCGTGGTTCTTCTTTACCAAGCGCGTGGGGACGCTCTTTAGCGCTGGCAGGCTGATCTGCTTGCTGTCACCGGCTAGCGCTTGGGCGGCTTTGGTCCGCGCGTCATAGAATGTGGGCGCTGCGGGCCCGCCGGCGTAGAAGTTGGTGCGACCCGAAGCGAGCATGCTCTCGACCCACTCCGGAACCGAAAGGCCCTCTTGCTTCATGCGCGCGACGGATTCCGGCACGCCAATCGCGTCCCAGGCTTCGAACGGACCGAGGTCCCAATTGAAGCCCCAACGCATCGCTTGATCGATGCTCGCAATGTCGTCGGCGATCTCGCCCAGGCGACGCGCGCTATAGATGAGCGTGCGTGACAGTACGGCCCAGGCGAATTTGCCCGCGACGTCCGGCGCGTTGACCAGCTTTTGCAAACGCTTCCTCGGATCTTCCTCGTTCTTGATCGCGCCGAGCGAGTCGAAGCGCACCTTTTCTTGGCTGCGATAGTCCTTGCTCTTCACGTCGTAGACGAGCAACTCGGTCGGCGTCTTCTTGTAAAAGCCAGCGGAAGTTTTGCGGCCCAGTCTGCCGGCCGCGACCAAATCACGGATGAACTCTGGCACCTCGAAGGTGCTGCGCGCTTCGTCCTGAGTCAGTGAATCGAAACAGTTTTTTGCGACATGCACGAGCGTGTCGATGCCCACCAAATCACCGGTGCCGAACGCAGCGCTGCTCGGTCTGCCCATCGGCTTACCGGTGATCTTGTCCACCGCTTCCAGGCTCAGCCCGGCTTCGAGCATTTGATGCATGGTCAGCATCATCGAGTACACGCCGATGCGGTTGGCGACGAAGTTGGGCGTGTCTTTGGCGTCAATTACGCCTTTGCCGAGGAATTCACCGAACTCGGTCATGCGCTGCATCACCGAGGGATCGGTCTCGGGCGCTTTCGCTACCTCGAGCAAGCGCATGTAGCGAACCGGGTTGAAGAAGTGCAGCACCAAGAAGCGCGACTTGAGCTCCTTGGGCAATACCTCGCTCATGCGCGCGATGCTGAGCCCGCTGGTGTTCGAGGCCAAGATCGCGTTCGAGCGGACGTACGGCGCAATCTTCTCGAACAGCTTGCGCTTGATCTCCAAATCTTCGACCACCGCTTCGACGATTAGGTCGCACTCTTTCAAGCGCTCCAAGTGATCGTCCAGGTTGCCCGTGACCACCAAGCGCGCGGCGTCCGGCGTGAAGAACAGCGCAGGCTTCGACTTGAGCGCCTTTTCGAGCCCACCGTCCGCGAAGCGATTGCGCGCTTTGGGATTCGCGCTCTCTTCCGGCTTGAGATTGGGCGGTACGATGTCGAGCAAATGCGTGCGGATGCCCGCGCCCGCAAAATGCGCAGCGATTGCGCTACCCATCACGCCTGCTCCGATGACGCCTGCCGTTTGGATTCGTTCAGTCATCTTGCCTCTTCGAGTGGCTCTCTTTGTAGCCTGAAGCTAGCCGAAGGCCATCGCCAGTGGCAAAGGCCCCGCGTGACAATCGCATTGGCGGAGACGCGTTCCGCCCCGCGGGCCGAGGGCGCAACAGACCTACACTGTGTACGTCGCGCGCGTGCTTTAGAGTACGCTCGAGCCGCTATGTTCAGAAAGCTCGATCCCGAGCAAATCGTGGCCACTGCGAGTCGACTCGAACGCCGCATTGACGAGCGTTTTCCGGGCGCAGGCCTTGCCAAGCTCGCGCAGGAATTGACCCAGGTCACGCGCGAAGCTCGCGCGCTGTCCCTGTGGTTGGCCAAGCCGAACAAAGCGTTGCGAATCGGCGTGAGCGTGGCCATCGTCGCACTATTCGCGATCATCGTCAGCGCGGCGGCCTCGCTGCGTGGTGAAACCGGGCCGCACAATTGGGCTGATTGGTCGCAAGGCTTGGAATCACTGGTCAACGACGGCGTATTCGTCGGCGTCGCCGTGTATTTTTTGCTCGGTCTCGAAGCGCGCCGCAAACGCGCCCGCGCGCTCGAAGCGCTGCACGTGTTGCGCTCGCTGGCGCACATCGTCGATATGCACCAACTCACCAAAGACCCCGAGCGCATCGTCTCCGGTGGCCCGAGCACCCCGTCGTCACCCGAGCGCAAGATGAGCGCCTTCGAACTGACGCGCTACCTCGATTACTCGACCGAGCTGCTCGCCATCATCAGCAAAGTAGCCGCACTCTACGTCCAAGAACTCGCCGACCCGATCACCGTCTCCGCCGCCAACGCCGTCGAAGATCTCGCCGTCAACCTCTCCCGCGCCATCTGGCAAAAGATCGTCATTCTAGATCGCGTTGCGCCGCCGGCTCCGCCGGGTTTGGGTTGATGGTCACGCGTCACTGCGCGGACGTCACAGCCTTCGGCGTCGCGGACGACGGGGAGGGAGAGGGAGAAGGGGATTGGCCGCAAAACGCCAAAACGCCAGAAGAGGGAGAAGGAGATTGGGCTCACCTGGTGCACACGCCGTGAACAGTTCCCCCGTCTGTGCGCGTCGAAAATTCTGAAGAGCCCGCTGTCGAGTGCGAACCCCCATTCTCCTCTCTTCTCCCCCTCTTCTGGCGTTTTGGCGTTTTGGCGTTTTGGCGGCCAACTCTCTGGGAGCCGCAGCTCAACGTCACGGGGCGTCGGTCTGAGCGAAGAGTGCTTCGATAGTCTCGACCTCGAGCACCTTCTCCGACCAGCGCATCAGATCCGTCTGAGCCGCGTTGGCGAGCTGGTCCGACACGCTCGCTGGTTGCGGACCGAACTTGAGCGTTAGGAGTCGCAGAAGCAGGGCGGCTTGGCCCTCTCGGAGTCCCTCTCGGAATCCTTCCCGTTTCGCATCCTCGCGTTCTGCGGCGATCCCAGCCTCGTAGGTGAGTAAGGCCATCTCGCGCTGCTGCGCCTGGAGCCGAGCTATCTCGTCGGCGCTCAGGCGATCGAGGGCGGCTTTGGCTTGTTTGAACACTGGGTGCTCCATGGCTAGTTGCTCCAGTTGGTCGTCGGTCTCGGCGGCCAAGAATTTACCCCACATCGCCAGTGTGGGCTCATCGTTTCGCTCCTGTGCGTTCGGCATTTTGGGTAGTTCGATTACGTGTAGCTCGAGGTGATCGGTCAAGGGGTAGTGGTCCTGTCGTTCTTCGATGCGAAATGTGGAATGAAATCGCGCGCCTGCCAGCTCGACGAAGTCGGTGATCAAGACCACGATGCAGCGGCGGAGTTCCGTATATGGGTCTCCGGTTCGCAGCTGGTCGACGTACATGCGGGCCCAGTAGTAGAGAGCGCGCTCTCGCAACGCGCGCCGGCGCTGGCTCTGCATCTCGACATCGACTTGCTCGCCGTTCGTCAAACGGACGCGCAGGTCTAGAGCAATGCTCTTGCCTCCGACGGCGAGCTTTTCTGGTTGAGTGGGCAGCACTTCGAGCGACTCGATTGGTGCTGGTAGGCGCAATACAGCGTTGAGCAGCGAAATGAGCAGCTCGCGGTTTTGCGGTGCTGCGAAGAGCATCCAAAAGACGATGTCGAGCTTTGGATCCAGGGTTTTGCGTTTGGGTACCCGAGTTCGGTCTTGCATGGGGACCTATCGGTGACCTGGTGGGTGCAGTTGCTCGTGGTTTTAGGCTCCGAGCTGGAACTCTAGAAGCCGCACATCGAGCTACGCGTCGGGATGCGGGCGCCGCGCCCGCTACCCCCAAAAAAACGATCAGTGCACGCTCGCAGTCGCGTCGACGGCTGCGAGTACTTCGTTCGCGTGCACGGCCGGATCGACGTCGGGCCAAGCCCGCGCGACGCGGCCTTTGGCGTCGACCAGGAACGTGACCCGGGCGGACATGCCGAGCGGGCTCGAAACCCCGTAAGCTTTGGCGATTGCACCGTTCTCGTCGGCGACGAGCGCGAACGGCAGCTGATGGCCCTTGCGGAATTCGGCATGGACTTCGCTCGAGTCGCGCGAGACGCCGAAGATGGTCACGTGTCGCTCTTGGAAGCGAGTGAATGCGTCGCGGAACGCGCACGCCTCTTTGGTGCAGCCGGGCGTGCCGTCTTTGGGATAGAAGTACACGATTGCAGGGTATCCGCGCACCGCGCTGAGACGAATCACATTCCCATCGAGCGCCTCACCGACGACTTCGGGCGCCACTGCGCCTACGGGCAATAGACCGCTGCCGCCATCTGGGCGCACGATCGGACCGCACGCGCCGCATGAAAGCGCGAGCACCAATAGGGAACGTCGGAGCATCGCTTCGTCACAGTAGTGGCTCCGCCCAGCGCTGGGTCAAGGGTGTTCGCGTAGAAAGTTTTCGAGACGACCGAGCGCTGCGTCCCATTGGCGCGAGATTTGATCCAGGTGGTCGCGGGCTCTTTCTAGGCGTTTTGGGCGCAATTCCCAGATCCGTTCGCGGCCTCTGCGGCTGTCGTGCACCAGGCCTGCGTCGGCCAGGGCGCGCAAGTGCTTGGTGATGGCTTGGCGCGTTACGTCCGTGCCCTCGCTCAGGCGCACGATCGATAGCGGACCCTCGCTACACAAGCGCGAGACGAGCTTGAGTCGCGTTTCGTCGCCCAGCGCTGCGAAGAGCGGCGCGGCTTCGCTGAGCTTCAGTGCGGGGCTAGCGCTGGGTGACATGGCGTTGAATGTTTTCGAGCTGCGCGCTCCAGCCAGAGGAGTTATTGCGGAAAGCCTCGGCGCGGCGTTCGGCGGGAATGCGCGAGAAGCCGGACTCGACGATGGTGAGCTGCGTGCCTTGGGCTCCGGGCGCATCTTCCAGCGTGAACTCGACGAGGGTCATCGGCTCTGCCGAGTAGTCCTTGTTTGGATCGATGGCGTTGGGACGCCAGCGGTACGCAAAGTAGCGCTCGGGCACGAGCTCGACGATCTGCATTTCGACCTTCAGGTGCTCGTAACCCGGATAAGTGATTTGCCCGACGAGGGTCGTGCCCGCGTGGAATGCGCCCTCCAGGCGCACGCGGAACCACTGCCCGAACTCGGCGGCGTCGCTCAGCGCACGCCAAACCCGCGGTCGCGTGGCGGAAAGCACGATTTTCTTTTCGATTCGGTCGTTTTCGAGATCGGTCATGGGCAACTCCTGGGTTGCATATTGAGCGCGCGCACTTGGAAGCGCAACCAAAAAGTTGCGTGTTGCGCGAGTCCACTCTCAGGGCTGGGCCGAGAGCGGAGTGTGGCGAGACAGCCGCGCGACCGCTTGGGCGAAGGCAGCGGGTTCGATCGGCTTGGCAACGTGCAGCTGAAAGCCCTCGGCCAATGCACGACGCTGATCCTCTTGCCGCGCGTAGGCGGTCACTGCCACGGCGGGAACGCGTTGCGCGCGCTCGTCAGGCAGCGCGCGGATCGCGCGCACGAGCTCGTAGCCATCCATCCCCGGCATGCCGATATCGGAAACGAGCACGTCCGGGTGGTCGCGCACGATGATCGACAAGGCTTGCTCCGCCGAGGACGCAGCGAAGGTAATCGCCTCACACTTTTCCAAGATGCTCACGACCAGATCTCGTGAGTCATCGTCGTCGTCCACGACGAGCACGCGGATGCCGCGTAGCTCGGGTGCCGTGAGTCGGCTCGGTGGTTCGAAATCCAGCACAGGCACGCTGCCCGTGGTCGTGGACGGAGAGTTGCGCGAGCCCGCGTACGGCAAACGCACCACGAAGCGTGAGCCGCGATTCAGTCCGTCGCTCTCGACCTTGATGGTGCCGCCATGTAGCTCGACCAAGTGACGCGCGATGGCCAGACCCAGGCCGAGTCCGCCGTGCCGGCGCGCGAAGCTGCCGTCGGCCTGCCGAAAACGATCGAACACGAACGGCAGAAATTCCGGATCGATGCCCTGGCCCGTGTCACTGACGACGATCTCCACGCTGCCGTCCACGCGCGCCACGCGCACCGCGATCTGGCCGTCTTTGCCGGTGAATTTCGTGGCGTTCGACAACAGGTTCCAAACGATTTGCTGAACGCGCGTGGCGTCACCCAAGATTTGGCCGGCGCTGGGATCGAGGTCGACCGCAAGCTGAATGTGTTTGGCTTCGAGCGCGGGCTTGGCGCTCTCGATCGCCGCGCTGACCACACGGATCGGCTCGACCGGACGCACCTCGAGGCGCATTTGGCCAGAGACGATGCGCGATACGTCGAGCAAGTCTTCGACCAGCCGTGATTGCGCCAGCACGTTCCTTTGAATTACCTCGAACGCGTGCTCGAGCTTGTCGGCAGGCAGCGTGTTATTCGTGAGCAGCTGTGACCAGCCGAGCATGGCGTTCAGCGGCGTGCGTAGCTCGTGCGATACGGTGGCCAAGAATTCGTCCTTGGCGCGGCTGCTAGCTTCGGCTTCGAAGCGCGCGTGCTCTGCCGACGCGCGCGCAGCGCGCTCCGCGTCGAGCAAGCTGTTGCGCGCGGCCTCGACGCGTTTGCGATCCGAGATGTCGACCAAGGCGACGACGCAGCCAAGAATCTTCGTGGTTTCGTCGAGCAAAGGCGCGGCGGTGCACAGGAACGATTGCACCGGGCGACCGCTGACGGAGAGCGTCATTTCGCGGCCCGCGGTCGTGTGCCCGCGAAGCGCGGCGAGCACTGGGTGCTCTTCGTCTTCGGCGTTCATTTCGAACGGGAAAGCGTGAAAGAAGTGTCGTCGCAAGACGCGCGAGCCGCCGATCGTGCGAGCCGCGCCGCTGGCGCGCATGATCACACCATTCACGTCGCACACGATGATCGGCTCCGCGCTTTGCTCCAAGATTGCGTTTGCCAAGCGCTCGGAAGCCACGATCTGCTGGTTTTGCTTTTGCTCGGTCAAGTCAGTCACGATCACGGACAGTCCAGCGTCCTGGCCAGGGCTGCTGCCCGCCACCGACAGGTACACAGGGCGTTCGTTGCCGAGCGCATCGCACAGCGTCAACTCCCCCGAGCCAGCGCGTGCGTCGGCGCCCTCCAAGAGCGCACTCAGGAGGTGTTCTTGCCGGTGGACCACGAATTCGCCCAACGTCTTTCCAATCACGCGTTCCAACGGCGCAGCGACCATCTCCGCGAACGCGGCGTTCGAATACAGGATCACGCCCATGGTGCTGACCAGCAGCGCACCCTCGTTCATCGTCTCGACTAGCCGCCGATAGCGATGTTCGGAGCCCTCCAAAGCATAGACTTTCGGTCCGTCGGGCGAAGACACGACCAAAGCTTCGACGTGACCGTCACGAATTGCGGACAGTGTCGACTCGGCTTCTTCCAGGCGCGCCAAGAGCGCCCCGACGTCATGCTTTGACTCAGCCGCTTCGGGAGGAGGGGCGTCCTTGGCCATGTTCCTTCGGTTTCAAGTCGAGGCCCACGAGCACTCGATGTTCATTGGATAGGTCCCCGACGATTCGCCGAAGGGGTGCCGGGAGCTTCTTGATCAGGGTCGGCACTGCAATGATCTGTTCATTCTTTGCCAAGGCCGGCTGTTGAAACACGTCAATCACGGTTAGCTCGTAGCGACCTTTGAGGTGTTCTTCGCAGATCGCGCGCAGATTTTCGACCGCCTTGCTGGACGCGCTGGTCGTTCCAGCGATGTACAGACGCAGCTCATAGCGCTCCGACCCCGCACGCTCGATCGCTGTCTCGTAAGCCGTCGTGGACGGTCTGGTTTTCGTCACTTGGCACGTCGTGTTTCTGGCTTGATTGGAACCAAATTCAATCCGACCACGACCCGCTCCGTATTGGTCAGATCACCGATGATCTTCTTGACCGGCGGGGGCAATTTTCGGACGAGCGTCGGGATGGCGATGATTTGGTCCCCTTGAGCGAGCGTAGGATTTTTTAGCAGATCGATCACTTCGATTGAATAGCGCCCCTGCAAATGTTCTTCGCAGATCTGCTTCAGATGTTGGAAGGCTTGCACGCACTTGGGGGTTTCGCCCGCGACATAAAGCCGTAAATTCCAACGCTCTCCGTCGTCGCCGTCCTGCGGTGAGGAGCGGGGGGACGAAGGACGAGGCGTTTTTGTACGGATGGGATAGTCGGCCATGTTCACACTTGCCCCCCATTGCTGGGGCGCTTGCCAGATTCCGTGCGCAGCTGTGAGAGCGAGTCACGGTCGACGCGCAGCGCCTCCGCGGCATCTCGCGAGCTGCGCAGCTGGCGCGCGACTTCTTCTTCGTGGGCGGCATATTCGGCGCGTAGCGCAGCGATGCGAGACTCCACGGTTTCACGCTTCAACTCCAACAGGCGTTTGCTGCGCGCCGCGTCTGCGGCTAGTTCCCGCTCTTCACGCGCCCGTCTGCGGGTTTCGGCCAATTTCGCCGAGCCGATCAGCACGCCGTCAGCGCTCGAATAGACGTCGGCGAGGGTGATGCCCGCATCCGAAATGAGGAGTTCCCGCACTTGGTTGGAGTGCTTCATGCCTCTGGACTTGAGTAGGTAGAGCGCCCGGTTGCGCTCGCCCGCAACCTCGAGATCTCGCACCTCGATCCAGGTGTCGATTAGGGAGGAGATGCCGATTTCGGTTTCCCCGCTGTTGAGCGGAGTCGAAAGGCAAGTGACCAGGCCGGTAATTTGCTGGGTCTTCAGCCAGTCGAACAGCCGCACCAGCATGGCCTTGATTTGATGTGAGCTGCCCGAAGACATGAAGCTCGAGATCGGGTCGAGGACCACCGTGCTCGGTTTGAACTCGGCGATTGCCTTGTGCATGCTCACCAGATGCATCTCCAGCCCATAGAGGCTCGGGCGCGTTGCGCGCAGCTGCAATAGCCCCCGGTCGATCAACTTTTGAAGATCGAGACCCACCGAGCGCATGTTGCGCACGATTTGCGAGGGAGACTCTTCGAAGGCGAAGAGCAGGCAGCGTTCGCCGCGCTCACAGGTCGCGTTGGCCAATTGCGCCGCCAAGATACTCTTGCCACAACCCGCTGAACCAGAAACCAAGATGGTGCTGGTGCGGAAGTAGCCGTCGCCGCCGAGCATGCCGTCCAAGCTCGGAACGCCCGAAGAAACTCGGTCGATGCTGACGTGATAGTCGAGCTGCAAGCTGGTCGCGGGCAGCACCGAAAACCCGGAATCGTCGATCAAGAACGGGTATTCGTTGCTGCCGTGGCTCGAACCGCGATACTTGACGATCCGCAGGAAGCGCGTCGCCGATTGGTCAGACACATTTTGACCGAGCAAAATCACGCAATCCGAGACGTACTCCTCGAGGCCTTGGCGAGTGAGGCTACCTCCACCCGACTCCGCGGTGACGACGGCGGTGATCCCACGCTCCTTGAGGAAGCGGAACAAGCGATGCGTTTCGGCGCGCACCACGGAATCGTCCTTGAGCGTGCTGAACAGCACTTCTAGCGTATCAATCGCCACTCGCTTGGCGCCGACGGTATCGATTGCCTGTTCGAGCCGCACGAAGAGCCCGTCGAGCGAATAGCCACCAGCTTCTTCGATCTCGGCTGGATCGAGATGTACGTAGTCGACCGCCAGTAGCTTCTGCTCCTGCAGTCGCACCAGGTCGAAGCCCAAGGAGGCGACGTTGCGTGTGAGATCCTCCGCCGTCTCTTCGAAGGCAAGGAAGACGCCAGGCTCGCCGCGCTCCGCGCCTCGGACCAAGAATTCGACGGCGAAGATTGTCTTGCCCGAACCTGGGCCACCACAAACCAAAGTCGAGCGCCCCTTGGGGAGCCCACCACCAGTAATTTGATCGAAGCCAGCAATGCCGCTCGGTGTCTTTTCCACTGCCGCGGGGCTGACCAGTTGAGCCAAAGCCATGGCGGCGAATGTTGCAGAACGCGTGCCGAAAATGGACGCCCGTTTCTTCCTCATTTCCGTCGCACTTTCAGGGGCTTAGCAGCTGTCTAACTCGTGCCATTTCGCCACATTTTGGCGAGCCAGTGAGCGTTCCTGACATGCTGTTTCGAATCGAGTCGCCGGTTCCTGTGACCAATTGTTGCTGTAAAGTCGGCGCAGATGACTCGCCCGCAGGGCTATACCGGTCATTCTCGCCTTGCCTCGCGTCGCACACGGATCAAGGCTGAGTCGAGATGAACACTCGCCCCGGATCGGGAATGCGGAAGCTCTCCGAAATTCGGCGCGTGCTGATCGTGGACGACAACGAGGACTCGGCCGAGCTACTGGCCCTGCTCCTGGGGCGAGAAGGTCATGAGACCCGCGTCGCCCACGACGGGCGAGAGGCGATCGCGCTAGCGGCCGTATTTCAGCCGAACATCGCCTTTTTGGATATCGGCCTGCCCGACATGAACGGCTATGAGTTGATTCACGCGCTGCAGGCGCGCCCCGAGCTCTCGCGCTGCAAATTCGTCGCAGTGACGGGGTACGAGGAGCTTCGTCCGGGATTGGGAACGGCGTTCCATGCCCACCTGGTCAAGCCGGTGGATCTGAGCGCGGTCGTCCAGTTGGTGGTCGAGATCGCCGATTCAGACCTGGCCAAACCCGTCTCGGCCTAGGACAACGCGCCGCATCGGCCGGGGAAGCGATTTTTTTCCGCCGACCCGCATCCTTTCGCTGCGCCCGATCGTTGTCGGGCAGAAGGAGCGAATTCGATGCATCAATTGCACGGTCAAAAAGCAGTCGTCATTGGAGGTAATCGGGGGCTGGGCCTAGCCATGGTCGAGTCCCTGGTCGCGCGCGGTGCTCGCGTCACGGTGGTGGGGCGCGACGAGCAGCGTTTGAAAGAGGTGGCGAGCCGGCTCGGCGTCGAAGCGGTACGCGGGGATGCGACGGATGAAGCGCTCGCCAGGAGCGTCCTCGGGGACGTACGACCCACCCTGCTGCTGATCAACGCGGCGGCGGTGCCGGGGCTCGGGCCGCTTCACGAACAAACCTGGGAGGAGTTCAGTCGCTGTTGGAGCAATGACGTCAAGGCGACCTTTCATTGGCTGCAGCAAGCGCTGCGTTTGCCGCTCGCAAGGGGCAGCCGCGTGCTCTTGAACTCGAGTGGCGCTGCGGTCAACGGTTCGCCGCTGTCCGGAGGCTATGCCGGCGCCAAGCGCATGATTTGGTTGATGGCCCAGTACGCGACCGGACTGTCCAAGGAGCTCGATCTCGGGATCACCGTCCAAGCCCTGGTTCCGCGGCAAATGATCGGTGAAACCGAGCACGGTCGAATCGCCGCCGAGGTCTACGCCAAGCGAAAAGGCGTGAGTGTAAGCGAGTTTTTGGCCGGTTTCGGCCCGCCCATGTCGCCGCAACAGGTCGGCGAGCACGTCGCCACTTTGCTCACCGACCCCAAGTACGGCACGGGGATCGCTTATGCAGTGAAGGGCGACACGGGTATCGTTTCGCTCGACAGCTGAGCAATCATGGACGTTTCTGATCCGGTCGTCTCCGCGCTGCACGAAGGGATGCGCCGATTCCTGTCGCTAGTGGCAGGGATCCGGCCTGATTTGCACCGCTATTGCGCGCGCATGACCGGCTCGGTCGCGGATGGCGAAGATATCGTGCAGGACACGCTTTCGCGTGCCTACTACGCGCTGTCGGAAATGGAGAGCGTGCCGGAGCTTCGCCCGTGGCTGTTCCAAATTGCGCACAACCGCGCGCTCGATCACCTGCGGCGATATGAACGGCGCATGTCTGAACCACTCGACAGCGTGGCCGAGAGCGCGCTGTCGAACGCCAGTGACCCAGAGGAGACGCTCGCGCGCGAGCAGGCCACTCGAGCGGCGATTTCGCGCTTCGTCGCGCTGGTGCCCATGCAGCGGAGCGCCGTGATTCTCAAAGACGTGCTGGGTCACTCGCTGGCGGAGTTGGCGCAGCTGATGACGATTAGCGAGCCGGCGGCGAAGGCGGCGTTGCGTCGCGGGCGCGAGCGCTTGCAAGCCTTGGCGGCGCTTGTCCCCGAGGCGGATGACGTTGCGAAACATGCCGTCTCGCCTGGGATCGCGCGCTATGTGGCTTTGTTCAATGCTCGGGATTGGGACGGCGTACGCGCGCTCTTGGCCGAAGACGTGCGGCTCGATTTGGTTTCTCGCGCGAAGCGCACTGGGGGCGAGGTGGCGAGCTATGTGACGAACTACTCGCAGAAGGACGATTGGTACTTGAGGCCAGGTTGGGTGGATGGGCGCGAGGTAATCGTCGTGTTCCGCGAGCGCGGTGATGCGCGGCCAGGGTACTTCGTCGAGCTCGAGTTCGCGGGAGAGCGGGTGACGACGATCAAGGACTTCCGCTACGTGCCGTATATTTTGCAGGAGACTTCGCGCGTGGACTGGGTGCGCTGAAGCTTGAATGCAGAGGCGACGCGCGCCGGCTGTTGGGTTGGGTAAGCGGGGGCGATGCCCGCGCGCGGCGCACGAGCTGGGCCCGCGCGCGGCGTCGAACTGTCTCGAAATGTCCGGATCGAGCGACTGTCACAGCACAGCTACGCGGATAGCTTTGGTTCCTGCACGCCTGCCGGGCCGCTCCACAGTTCGAGCCTGTAGCGGTCGAAGCAGCGCGCGCCAGCGCGCAAGCGAAGCAGGGCGCCCTCAGCGATGCAAGGGGCGACTTCGGGGGTCTCTTCGACGAGTGGCAGCAATACTTCAGCGTTCCACGCCGCGGCATGGCGCACGTCGAGCGCGGCATGGAGCGCGAAGTATTGGCGAGCCGCGCCGCGAACACCGAGGCGTTTCAGGCCGGCGTTGACCAGCTTCGCTCTGCCCGGTGCGGTCAGCTCAATCGCGCCCAGAGCGCCGACGGATTGGTAGGCGTAGTGTCGGTCTGTGGCCAGGGCGACCATCAAGTTTCCGAGTGCGAGCGATTCCCAGACGGTTTCGCCCTGATCGTGCAACCTCAATGCCCCAGCCAGGCGGCCGAGCATCGGACCATGCATGCCCGCGGCGATGCCCTGGCCCATTTCGTCCCAATAGTTACGTGCCATCTCTAGCTTGGCCCGTTGCGGTAGCTTCACTTGGGTGAGCGCTACGAGGTCGTCGAAGCCGGCTTCGCCAGCCATTTCCTGGCTTAGAAACCAGCACATTTGCTCATACGTGGCGCTTTCTGCGAGCCACGGGAACAACGGATCTTGTTGTCCTGGACCTGAATGTTCGAGTGCTTCGAACCAGCGGACGAAGCGCGCGGGATCGCGAGGCAGGGTTGCCACGATCGAAGCCACCTCTTTTCGCTCCGATTCCACGAATCGATGCTCGATCAATCGAACATCGAACTCTCGCTGCAGTGAGCGTTCCCAATCACTTGCCCCGGTCTGTGGGCACAAGCGATCGCCGTGAGACGCGGCGAGCAATCGATGTAGTCGTTCGGGGGTCGCAGTGCTTGCCATTGGCGGAGCGCGCTGCAAGCCAAGTGCCAGTGGCACGACTTCTGCTGTCTCTCGTGTCATGTCCAAGGCGCTGGTCGAGTTAGGGCGCGAGCTAGAGCGCCTCGGATATCGCTTCACCACCGTTACGCCGGCGGCTCAGGAGATCGTGAACGCGCGTCCGGAAAACCGCGAAGCGCGGTCGCTGCGCGACATATTTGGCTGGAGTCGGCCGTTTGCTACGGGCCTGGTACCTCCGGGGCTGTTGGAATTGATGCGCGTGGGCGAGGTGCTCGAGCGCGATTCCGCGACAGATTTGTGGCGTTCCGCGATCCGTTTCTCCACCGTGGACGGTCTACTCTTTGCGCACTCGGCGTTTCCGACCAAAAGTCAGAGCGCCGTTTTTCTCGGGCCGGACAGTGTACGTTTCGTGAATGCCATCCTGCGCACCGCGCCGCGGGCCGGGCGCATCGCCGACGTGGGCTGCGGCAGCGGTGTGGGCGGAATCACGCTCGCAAGGCGAGGTCTGGCATCGAATCAGGTGATTGTCGCGGACATCAATGGTGAGGCGCTGCGTCTAGCCAAGGTGAACGCTGAGTTGGCGGGTGTCACCGTAGAGCTCGTGCGCAGCGATATCCTGGCTGAAGTCGAGGGCGACATCGATCTCATCATCGCCAATCCTCCCTACCTGAGAGACGACGAACATCGCTGGTATCGCGACGGCGCGGGCGCTTACGGTGAGGCGATAGGCGCGCGCATGGTTCGCGAAGCATTGCGGCGCCTGCACGACAATCCACGAGGAGGCACGCTGCTGCTCTACACCGGGTCGGCAATCGTGGCCGGGGACGACGTATTTCTGGCTTCAATCATCGACAACCTGCAACGAGCCGAGGCTGACTACTCTTACAGCGAGCTCGATCCCGATCTCTTCTCGGACGAACTGGTCAAGCCCGCGTACGCGGACGTCGAGCATCGCCGCAGTTTTTCTGCAAGTGACTGTCGGCTCCACGCTCAGGGCTTCTCGGGCTTCAGGTCGAGAACGGGTCTTCGGGGATCGCAGTGATCGTTGTTCGCGCACCTTTCCGCCGCGTTCGCAAAGATGGCTTGCGAACAGACTCCCGCGCAAACCGCCCGCGCCGAGTTCGCCAGTGACGCTGGGCACCGATCACTTCGGGCACGGGTGAAGCCGGCTTTCGAGCAGTGCGGGCAAGATCCCTTCCCAATCCAAGGGCTCTGGGGAGTGCGAGGTTGTCTAAGTTACTCGGCGTTCGCCGAGGCGACTTGCCCGACAACCGCGGTGGGGGTGGCGGTAAGTCACGCTAAAAGTCCACTGCTTGGGCAACGCCGAGCTGGAGTTGCCTTTTTTGCCGCTGGAACAGAGGTTGCTTGGGTGACGCTGTTTTCGTTCCCTGAGACGCTGTCGAGCGCGTCGATCAGTGCACGCAGGAGATGCGACGGAGTGGTCTCGACGCGACACGAGGCGACGCGGCAAAATTTTCTAACGGTCTCGAGGCAAGCGGGGAGCGGTGCTGACGTCGGCGCTATCACCCACGACTTTTCGTTCAAACACACACGGCGTCCACATCCCATGTCTCTCAAGCAGATCCTCAACGATTATCGGAGTGATATTTTGGCCAGGTTCGTGCGGGAGGTGCAGAGCAAAGACATCTCTCCGCCGGGGTTGTCGCGTTCAGTTCTGGTCGATCACATTCCTCTGTTCCTCGACGAGATCAGCGATGAACTGTCGACCTTCGGCGGTGTACGGCCGAGCCGCGATGTGCTGGAGATGCACGCCACCGCACGTCAGCACGGTGAACAGCGCTGGCAGGTCGGATACGACCTGGAGGCCGTCGTGCGAGAGTACGGCGTACTGCGGCACGCCGTACTCGAAACGGCCAAAGCGGAGCAATCGCCGCTCAGCGTCGACGAGGTAGACGTGCTCGTACGCTATCTGAATGTCGGCGTGGCGAGCGCGACGGCTGAATACGTGCGGTCCAACGAGGAACGCTTGAAATCCCGCCAGGCCGATCTGGAGTTCCTGTGTCAGGCGGGAGAATTGCTCAGTTCGTCGTTGGACTCGCAGTCGACGCTCTCCCGGCTCACGCGGCTGCTCGTTCCGCGGCTTGCGGACTATTGCGTCGTGCAGCTCGACGGATATTCCGCGGAAGAAGTGCCCATCGCCCACATCGATTCGGCGAAGGCCGAGTTGGTCCGTGAGATCCTGCGCAGTTACCCATCGGAGGGCTCACCCAGTCAGCGGCAGGCCGCGCACAGCGGGAAGTCACTCCTCATGGAGTCATTGCCAGACGGCTACTTGGAGAGCGTCGCCGAAACCCCTGAACAGCTCGCTCTGATGCGCCGGCTGAACCCGCGCTCGCTGCTGGTGGTGCCATTGCGGGTCAACACCAGCGTGTTCGGTAGCATCACGCTGGCGCGGAGTGAGTCTGGACGGCTCTACAATGCCTCGGACCTGTTGCTTGCCGAAGATCTGACTCGGCGGGCGGCAACCGCGATCGACAACGCGAGACTGTACGAACTGTCCCGAACGGAACGGGCCCGGGCCGAGGCCGCAACGCGCACGAAGGATGAGTTCGTTGCAATGGTCTCTCACGAGCTTCGCACCCCGCTCAACGTGATCATGGGCTGGGTTCGGCTGCTGAGGAGCGGTACGCTTTCCGAGCCAACGCGCGAACAGGCGCTGGAAGTCGTGGAGCGCAATGCCAATGCCCAGAGCCAGTTGGTTGCTGACCTGCTCGACATTAGCCGGGCGATCACGGGCAAGATCAGAATCGAGCCAGCCCAGGTCGATTTCGGGAATCTGATCAACCTGGTTTTGGAGGACGCCCGCTTCGCGCTCGAGGCTAAGCGACTCGAGCTGCATGTCGACTGTGCCAACGTTGCCAGTGTCATGCGCGGAGATGGGGAGCGCCTCCGACAAGTCGTCTGGAATTTGCTGCTCAATGCGATCAAGTTTACACCCAAGGGCGGGCAAGTTTGGGTCAGCTTGCGCCGCATCGAGTCGGATCTGGAGCTCGTCATCCGCGACTCGGGCATGGGCATTTCCGCTGATGTCATGCCATACATCTTCGAAAATTTCCGGCAATATGATTCGAAGACGACGCGCGCACACGGCGGCCTCGGCATCGGACTCTCCATTGCTAAGCACCTGATCGACTTGCACGGCGGGGGCATCGAAGCGCGCAGCGACGGGCCGGGTCAGGGCGCGTCGTTCATCGTGCGCCTTCCGGTGAGCCCGCTGATCTCTACGACGGTCGGTGTCGCCAAGGTCTCGGCCACGACGACGCGCCGGACTGACTTGGTCCGTCCGACCGGGTTGGCAGGACTCAGTGTCCTCGTCGTGGATGATCAGGAGGACGCGCGCGAGCTGCTTCGCATAGTGCTCGAATCTTGTGATGCGCGAGTGCTGGACGCCGCCACCGCAAGCGAAGCGCTAGCCGTGGTGCAGCGAGAGCGCATCGACTTGATCATATCTGACATCGGCATGCCCGAAGAAGATGGTTACTCGCTAATTCGAAGGGTGCGGTCCCTGGCAAGCAAGGAAAAGGCGAGCATCCCGGCCGTCGCTCTGACCGCATTCGCCCGGAATGAAGATCGCACCCGCACGCTCCTCGAAGGTTTCAACATGCACATGGCAAAACCGGTCGAACCCGCTGAACTGCTGCTCGCGCTCGCGGATTTGAGCGGCCACGCCCGACGGGCGTGAGGACCAGCGGCGGTGGTCGGGTGCTGGCAGATCAACCGCGAAACGCACGAAGCACTCGCTGCACCCGATCGACTACCGCTGCTATGTCGAACGGTTTGGAGATGTAAGCTTGGAACCCAGCGGCGAGCGCTTGTGCGCGATCTTCAGGTCGCGCAAAGGCGGTCATCGCGATCGCTGGCAACCGATGAGTTGAGTGCCCACGAGCTCGCACGCGCCGAACGAGCTCGTGGCCGTCCATACCAGGCAAGCCGATGTCACTGAGGAGGACTTCCGGCACTGCTTCGTCGATCAGCGCAAGCGCATCTTGCCCATTGGCGACAGCCTGAACGCGTGCGCCTTGCCGCTCGAGCACCATCACCAGCAATTCACGCGCATCGTCGTCGTCCTCGACGACCAAAATCCTCAATCCAGGAAGCGCCAGAGTTTGCAGCGCAGCCGTCGACCGATCGAGCGAGGTCAGTTGAACGTCTTCGCCAGAGTCGGCGCTGGACGGGGCCTCGCGAGGAGGGAGCACGAGGCTGAAGGTCGAGCCTCGTTCCGCTCCTCTGCTGTTTGCAAGCACTTCACCGCCGTGCGCCCCGACGATGTGACGCACGAGCGCAAGTCCAAGGCCCAAGCCGGAGTGTCGCCTGCTGGCGGTTGGATCCTGCTGCATGAAGCGATCGAACACATGCGGCAAGAAGCTGGGCTCGATGCCCTTGCCCGAATCGCTGATGTCGAGTTGAAAGTGACCCTCGACCTCGCTGAGTTCGACGCGAATCTCACCATGGTCGGGCGTGAATTTGACGGCGTTCGCCAGCACGTTGCTGATCGCTTGCTGGAGTCGCTCGGGGTCACCCAACATCGGGAAAGGTCGGTCGGGGGCGATCAACTCGAGACGTTGCTGCTTTGCTCGCGAACTCAGGCCTATTCCGTCCACCGTTGCGCGGAGTAAATCACCTAGATCAATCGATTTCAGATCCAGACTGAGCTTTCCCGAACCAATCCGAGTGGTGTCGAGGATATCTTCGATCAATCGCACCTGTAGCTGTGCGTTTCGCCGAATCGTAGCCAAGCCTTGGCGTTGGAGCTTGGCGTCGGCAGGGGCTTCTTCGAGCAAGCGCGACCAGCCGAGAATCGAGTTGAGCGGCGTACGAAGTTCGTGCGAAACGATGCCTAGGAATACGTCCTTTGCATGATTTGCGGCGTCAGCGTCTCCGCGAGCGGCGCGGGCGACGAGCTCCGCGCATTTCAATGCGTCATGAAGCGACTTGACCTGCACGAGGGTGCCCACGCGCGCGACCAGCTCTGCCAGGTTTGCGCCCTTGGTGAGGAAATCATTGGCGCCAGCGCGTAGGCCTTCGAGCAAGTCTTCTTGGTTTTCGCTCGCCGTGAGGATCAGTATGGGAAGGCTAGCGGCATCGTGGGCTTGTCGCAGAAATCGGCACAACTCCAGGCCGGAAAGCTCAGGCATGTGCCAGTCCAGAACTAGGACGTCCGGCAGCGACCCGCTCGCCATGCGCTCCAGTAGCGCGTTCCCGTTATTGTACGCTTCGACGTCGTAGTACGCGGCAAGGAGCTGCTGCAAAAACCGGAGTTCAACGCGGCTATCGTCGACCACCCACACGCGCGTCTTCACTCGAGGCGAACCGGCCGTCGGTTGTGTGTTGGATGTCGACACGGGAGACGTGATCCTAGTCGAAGCGCCGATCAGCTGCCGTGTTCCATAGACGAATATTCTGGCCGCTCTCAGCGCAAGGCGAATGCAGCTGTGTGCGGGGCGGAAATGCGGACACTCAGATGACGCGGTGCGCACTCGACCGAAGTGCCTCGGTGAGGTCCACGTCTACTCATCGCTGCGTCGACCGCGGTCTGCAACGTGATAGCGTTCACTCGTGCTTACAAAACAAGCGGGGGCCTCGAGCCGTGAAACCTAAAGCTTCAAGCCCAGAGAGCGCCGCACGTGCTCATCAATTGCGGGTCCCGCAGCTACATCGGCGACGAGACGTGAAAATGGCACGCGATGCACACGCATACGTGCGGGGTAGCACGGCGCAATTCTATGACTGGTTGGCGACCACGCAGGGCCGCGGGATCCCGCAAGGTCCGACGGTCTGGATCTGCGGCGATGCTCACGTCGGCAACCTGGGCCCGATTGCTCGCAGCAACGCGCAAATCGAAGTCGAGTTGCGCGATCTGGATCAGACGGTCCCCGGCAACCCGGCGCATGATTTGGTGCGCCTGGCGCTGAGTCTGGCCATGGCTGCGCGCAGTTCGGATCTCCCTGGGGTTGTTACCGCTCGGCTCGTGGAAGAGCTGATGAGCGGATACCTGGATGCCTTCGAAAACCCCGGGGACACGACGCCAGCGACGGATAGTGCGGCGGTGCGCTTCGTCGTGCGAGAGGCGCTGCGTCGCAAATGGCGACACCTGCACCGCGAACGTATTGGCAAAAAGCCGCGCTTTCCACTGGGCGATCGCTTCTTGCCGCTGGTGGACGAAGAGCGCGCGGCGATCGAACGCTTCCTGGACAAGGAACGGGTGCGACAGCTCGTGACGCAGCTCGATTGTCGCGATGACCATGCGAAGATTCGGCTGCTCGATGCCGCGTATTGGGTGAAAGGGTGCAGTTCGCTAGGGCTATGGCGCTGCGCGGCCCTGATTGATGTCGTGGGTCAGGTCGAAGGCAAAGGCGGCTACGCGTTGCTCGATATCAAAGAAGCGGTGGCGACCGTTGCGCCGGTTGCCGGCCCCCGCCAACTGCCGACTCATCAGGGAGAGCGTGTCGTCATGGGGGCCAAGGCGCTGTCGCCTACGTTAGGTGAACGGATGCTCCCCGGGACGGTCTTGGATCGCCCCGTCTTCGTGCGCGAGTTGATGCCACAGGATCTCAAGTTGGAGTTGGAGATGATGGACGACGTCGAGGCGCGCGCCACGGCGCGCGCGCTTTCACGCATCGTCGGCTTGGCGCACGCGCGCCAGATGGATCCTGGAACGCGAGAGCAATGGCGAACCGAGCTTTCGAATTCACACACGCGCAGTATGGACGCTCCGCCCTGGCTCTGGTCGAGCGTCGTGGACCTGATCGGCATTCACGAACGCGCGTATCTGCAGCATTGTCGCCGCTATGTGCTGGATTTGGAAAAGAGTCGCGAACAAGCGCTCGAAGCCGAGGCAGGCTAATTGCCGACCTCGGTTCGCTCGCGCCGCACGGTTTATACCTCGGGCGGATCCATCGCGCGTTCGAAGTGGCGGTGCCGGCTCAGCGCCTTCACGAAATCGGGTAAGGCCAGCGCCGCACTCGCGTCGCGTCCCACGAGCATCCCTGGGTCGGGTTCACCGGAGGGCAACTTGACGGAGAGCCCCGCGTGTTCGACCAAGTCGACACCGGCGCCGAGCGCCAAAATCGGCTTGCAATGTCGGTATTGGTCTTTGATGAACTCTGCCGCTTGACCGACGTTGCCGAGCCTCGCGATTGCCTGTTTGCCGCCAGGGATAATCAGCGCGTCGAACAAGACGGAGGGCATGGTTTCGAGCGTGCCGTCGGCTTCGAGCGTGTCGTCATCCTCCGTTGAAACGGTTCCCAGCTGCACGCCGACATAGCGCGGAACGGCGCCCTTCGCGGTGAGCCCTGCGTGGAGGGCCCGTGCGGCCACGCCGTCCACGCCATCCGCGACCAAAATCGCGACGCGCCGCGTTCGGATGTTTCCGTCGCCGGGCTGCGAGAAAATCGACAAGGCGGGGGAGTTCGAGATCTCGGGCTTCAGCGCCGTTTTTAGCACCTTGGGTAGCGGCTTGGGCAGAGCCATGCCGAGCGCCTTGGCCAATGCTTTGGCGAGCCCCGAGTCTACGTTCGCGAGCATGGCCACGACCCGTTCGCGGATGGCGGGGGTTTGCACCTTCGTCAGCTCGAAGCGGAAACCGCGCAAGATGTGCGCGCGCTCGATGGGGCTCTGGCTGCTGTAGAATAGAGTCGCCTGCGTGTAGTGATCGGCGAAGCGCTCGGCACTGCCGCGGACCTTGTCGCCTTGCGGCGGCTCGCGGAAGGAAGTGAACCCCGCCGCGCCGGCCTGGAACGGGCAGCCGCCACCCAGCGAGTTTGGTTCGTATGCCACTCGCCCGCGATTGATTGCTTGACGGTGCATGCCGTCGCGCTGGTTGTTGTGAGTCTGCGCGACCGCCGCGTTGATCGGAATTTCGTGAAAGTTTGGCCCGCCCAAGCGCGAGATCTGCGTGTCCTGGTAAGAGTGAATGCGGCCCGCCAGCAACGGATCATTGCTGAAGTCCAAACCGGGCACGATGTGGGCCGCACAGAAAGCGACCTGCTCAGTCTCCGCGAAGAAATTATCCGGATTGCGGTTGAGCACCATTTTCCCGACCGGCGTGAGTGGCACGAGCTCCTCTGGGACCAACTTGGTCGCGTCCAAGACGTCGAAGCTGAAGGCCTCGGCCTGCTTCTCGGTGAACATCTGAAAGCTCAGCTCGTACTCCGGGAACACTCCGGCTTCGATCGCCTCCCACAGGTCGCGACGGTGAAAGTCCGGATCCGCACCGGCGAGCTTCACGCATTCATCCCAGTCGAGGCAGTGAGTCCCAGCGACCGGGCGCCAGTGGAATTTGACGAACGTCGACTTGCCCTGCTCGTTGATGAGCCGGAACGTATGAACGCCGAAGCCTTGCATCATACGATAGCTGCGCGGGAGAGCGCGGTCGGACATCGCCCACATCAGCATGTGAGTCGATTCAGGCATCAACGACACGAAGTCCCAAAATGTATCGTGAGCCGTGGCGGCCTGCGGCATGGCGAAGTGCGGCTCGGGTTTGGCGGCGTGGACCAAATCTGGAAACTTCATCGCGTCCTGGATGAAGAAGACGGGCATGTTGTTGCCCACCAAGTCCCAGTTGCCCTCATCCGTATAGAACTTGACCGCGAAGCCTCGTACGTCGCGCGCCGTATCGGGCGAACCGCGCTCGCCAATGACCGTCGAAAATCGCACGAATACGGGCGTGCGCTTGCCGGCCTCCGCGAACACCGAGGCGCGCGTGACGTTGCTCATCGATTTGTAGCATTCGAAGTAGCCATGTGCGGCGGAGCCGCGCGCGTGCACGATGCGCTCGGGAATGCGCTCGTGGTCGAAATGCGTGATCTTCTCACGCAGAATGAAGTCTTCCAGCAACGCCGGCCCGCGCAACCCTGCCTTGAGGGAGTGCTGATTGTCGGCAACCGGTACGCCCAGGTTGGTGGTGAGCACGCGCTCGCCGGAGTCGACGCGCACGCGATCGAGAGCAAGATTGCTCGGATTGTGACTCAGCTTCGGCTTGCCGGTGCCAAGCTTGGTCGAAGCTTGCTGCTCGGTGACTGTGCTACCAGTGGCGCGCGGATCGGGCGACGGCACCGTTGCACCGGCACGCGGCTTCGCGCTCCCCGGCCCGTACTCGTTCGACTTGTTCGGGTTGAATGGCATTGCGGCGGCAAGGGACTGAGCGGCGGCTTGCTTTGCCGCGAGCTCATTCCCGGACGCTCCGCGATTCTTGTTGGCCGGTCCGCTGATGGAGGAGCGCGCGCTGGCGGTGGATGAGGTAGCTGCGCGCTCGGTCTGCTTGGTAGACCGAGCGGGAGGAACGGGCTTTTTTGTGGGCATTCCAGCTCCGAGTGGAAGGAAGTCGGCTAGCGAGCGCAGGAACAGCCTCGGCGTCGCGCGCCGATGGTCGCAAGTTGCGTGCCGCACTGACGCGGCACGCCCCTTCGGCGAGTTGTTGCCCGGAGATGGAGGCGCGGGGTTCGCACTGCGCTGTCGCAAATTGTCAACGTCACGCACGACCGTCACCGCAACCCACCGCTTGCGACCCACGTACCGCTCGCCCGTCGTGCGGTGGATCTACGGATAGCTCGCGTTCGGATCGCTCTCGTGATCTTCGAGGACGGACGTCGAATCGAACCAAAACGGTATCGCCTTGCTGGTCGCACCGACGCCGAGGCGACAGCGATGAAAGGCGCGACCAGCGTATTCAAGGTCGAACTGCGGTGTGCCATCCGAAACGCGCAGAAATTTCGCAACGCGCGGCAAGTCGTCACCCTCGATTTGACCGGAGCGTTCGTCGAAGACGACTATCGCTACGAAGAACCCCGCGGTCACTTGCGGGCGCTTCAAATAGACGATGGTTTTGACTGACAACGTCGGAGAGCTTGCGCTCGTCACCGAGGCTCGTCAAATCGGGAGGGCAAAGAGCGTGTGATACTCCGCCCCATCGGATGGTGTGCACCGCATGGTTACGAGCTTCGCTCGCCAGGCGCCCTCAGCCCGGTCGGGTACGACACTTCCAATTGGGAAGTATCGGAAGCGTGACCGCGTGGTCTGCGAGCCGCAGGTCCCGATATGAGTAAGCGCCTGCTGCGGTGCTAAAGCAGATTGCCCCGAGGGTTCGGCCAGCTGCTTGGATCGGGACACAGATGAGCGCGCGGCGTGTGTCTCGAGGACTTGATCGACTAGCTGTGGCGAACCCTCACCGGGCTTTGTCAGCGTTGATCAACGGTCGATGGCGTAGCGCGCGCGGTTCGCAGTTTTTCAACCACTTCATCGCCGACTTGGCGCACTGCCTCTTCCAAGGTGTCGCTCAAGGTTTCGGTGAGGCGCTGAGCCTCGTCCGTTCCAGACCTTGCGACGATCGGTCGCTCCAGAACCAACGTGCGCTCGACGACCGAACGGCGATCATCGCGCAGGCTGAACGTTACAATGACCCTCGCCTTTGGCGGCTGAGTGCGGAGCTCTTCGAACGCGGTCAACTCGATATCGAGAATTGGAGCTCCTCCCGCAATGACGCGCGAGATCCCTCGCTCTTCGAACAGGTTCCGCTCGAGCGCTCGGCGAAGGTACGCTTCGGGATTCTCCGTCCAGCGTTGGTCTTCATAGAAGCCCATTTCGGTCCCGCGCACGCGGTATGCAATGCGCTCGTCTAGGTGCGAAGCGGCGGAAACCTGTCCCAGACGAAGCTGCAAGCTGTCGGTCGCTTTGGGTGAGCTGGGCCGTTCGAAAGACTCGGGGCTGAAGTATCGCGGTGTAACTACCTGCGCCTTCGAGGTGAGCGCGCAACTCGCACTCAGGACCGGCAACGTCCAACACACGGCTGCCAGCGCTCGGCGCACCCGGCAAAACCACGAGCTCATCGGTTTTCTTTCTGGGCGCGACCCTTCAAAAGCATGTCCGGATCGCGATCGAGATCGTCCGCAAGGCGCTTGATCGAGTGAGCGGCACCTCTGACTTCGCGCAGGGTGAGCTCCAACTCTGGACCCAGGCTCCGTGCGCCGCGCGCAACTTCTCCGATCGCGTCCGCGCTACGCTCGGCATTGTGAAACAAGCCGTCTTCACCGTCCAGGCGCGCCAAGAGGGCATTGGTTCGGACCAGGACCGCGTTGAACTCTTTCAAGTTCTGTTCAACTCCGCTCGAGAGCTGAGCCGCGTTGAGTGCCCGCAACTGCGCTGAGAGCTCGGACAAGGAAGCGTCGGCTCGAGCCATTGTGTCGTTCGCGTGATCGGGCAGGCGACCTGCTTGGATCTGCTCCGCGACCAGACGTACTTGAGTCATGGCGCGCGCTGCTTCATCGGCTATTTCGGGGAACCGGTTGGCTGTCTTGGTTAGCGTGTCCTCCAGATTCTTCATCGTCGAAGAAGCCGTGGGAATGTAGTTGGACGGTGTTTCGAAGGGCAGCGCTTCAACCGGGTTGGTCTTTGGATCGAAAAAGTCGATCAGCACGAAGCGGACGCCTGTGATCCCGGTCTGCGCCAACTGCACGCGTAGGTCTGGCGAGAGTTTGGTCTTCTTCAGACCGCTCCCCGCGACACCCAAGTCGAGCCGGCTCACCTTCTCCACGCTGAGTTCGCTGGTGACCTGCACGTGCCGCAAGTCGCGAGCGATGTCGATGCTGGCGACCCGTCCGACTGTTACCCCGCGAAACTTGACCGATGTTCCGAGCTCGAGCCCTTGCACGGATTCGTCGAAGTAGCTGACCACTTCGACCGTCTTTTTTCCCCAACTTCGCGCACCAAGCAGGAGCAACGCCGCGAGGGCGACGCCGAAGCCGACCAGCACGAACAAGCCAAGCTTCCAACGGTTCGTTCCTACTGCCACTGGGGGATACTCGCTTCACGGTTGAAGAATTGACGCACGCGTGCGTCGTCGCTCTCGTTGCGAAGTTGCTGCGGCGCGCCCTGCGCGATGATCGTGCGCGTCTCGCGATCGAGCATGATGCAGTGCTTGCCCACCTTGAAGATGCTCTCGAGTTCGTGTGTGACCATCACCACGGTCAGACCGAGGTTGCGGTTCAAGGCCAAGATGAGTTCGTCGAGTTCGACTGCGCTAATCGGATCGAGGCCCGCAGAGGGTTCGTCCAAAAAAATCAGGTTGGGCTCGAAAGCCATGGCGCGTGCAATTGCCGCGCGCTTGCGCATTCCGCCTGAAAGTTCGGCGGGGAGCTTGTTTTCTGCTCCCTCCAAGCCGACCAACGCCAGCTTCGCCCGCACGATGGCCGCGACCGCATCCACCGGCAGATGTGTCCATTCTTGGAGGGCAAAAGCCACATTTTCTCCAACCGTCATCGAGCTGAACAACGCTCCGGACTGAAACATGACCCCAAAGCGCGGGGCCGATCCTTCGAGCCGAGGTGAGCCGAGACCCGCAATCTGTATCTCGCCGGAGATTGGAGCTTCCAGACCGATAAGGTTGCGCAGCAGCGTGGACTTGCCGCAACCGCTGGCGCCCAGGATGATGAAGATATCCCCGCGTTCCACGGTGAAACTCGCGTTGCGGAGCAACTCGGTCTTGCCATGGCCGATGCAGAGCTCGCGCACCGTGATCATCGTTTTCATATGCCGAAAACCCCGAGCGCAACGGTAAACAATGCGTCGAGGAGAATGAGCGTAAAGAGAGTGGACACCACGGCGCTCGTCGTGCGTCGCCCGACGCCTTCGGCACCGCCAGACGTGGCTAACCCCTGCTGACAAGAGATGAGGGCGATTGCGGCGCAAAATACCGTGCCTTTGATCACCCCTGACACGATGTCGCT